>Ga0193726_1000157_pt1 | contig 94515 bp, 96 predicted proteins | sample H2c1metaG_FD_144928 | JGI IMG/M metagenome (GOLD analysis project Ga0193726, IMG submission 144928) | Soil microbial communities from a riparian zone of the East river system, Colorado, United States - H2c1 | ecosystem: Environmental > Terrestrial > Soil > Riparian zone | place: USA: East River...
ATGCAGACAATTTGTGGCAGCCAGAAGAACGCACAGTGCGGCTAACAGCCATCCGAACAGGCGGGGCACAAATGAAAGCGTGTCACGTCCCAGCACCCTATATACCAGCAGAACCAGAGGCCATCCGAATAGGGAAATGCCGATGGCGACATTAAATACTGTGTTGGCGCCCATCTAAGCTCTAATAATGAGTTTGAGCGGCGCGCGTCACATTACGTCCTGGGCGCGCTGCGCACAGTGCCTTCCGACTCGAACGGTTGTCCGGTCTCTGCGGCCTGGAGAGAGACTCGCTTTGTGCCATTTGCCACCCACTGAGTTCCTTGCTCCTTGAAACCAAACTTCTCATGAAACAATCGTGATGGTTCGTTGGGCGGAACAATATTGTACTCGCAGGTTACCAATGGGATCTCGTTGGATCTGGCATGGTGAAATACATCTTCGTACAGGAGGGACCCCAGGCGCCGGCCTCGCGAAGCACGTGAAACGACAACGCGGTCAACGTAAACGAATCGTGCGTACTTTCTGGAGAACCATTCAAAGTTATCGTTTTTATAAGGTGAGTCGTGGCGCATTGCGAGGAGAAAAGCGGAAACAATGCCACCCAAACTGGCCACCTTGTGGTAGCAGGATATAGCGTTTAATTCGGTCAAGCGCACGACGTCCATGGCGCTTGTATGTTGAGCTTCAGCCAGATTCAATGCGCAAATGTCCTCGAAGTCCCTTGGATCCGCGACGCGAATTACGACACTCTGCGATCGCTCGAATCGATTGGTAAATGCGTCCACTACGAGCAGATCTCTATTCGGTTGCCGTCCGGATCGATTACAACACTCTCATAGTAACCATCGCCGGTCCTTCGCGGGCCATCGACAACCGCTATTCCGTCGTTGCGGAGACGCTGTGTGAGTTCATCGACAAGACGCTCCGAACCTACGGAGATCGCCAGATGGGTCAACCCAACGCGTTCCGTTCCAGGAGGTAATTCCGCCAAAGGCAGCGATGTCGTCGTCATCGCTTCGAGGCGCGCGCCATCCTTGAAACTAAGAAAGCATGATTCGAACCCCTTCGCTGGATTTACGTAAGCCGGGCCCGCGGTTGCGCCAAAGTACGACACATAGAAGTGCTTGCACCGAGCGAGATCGGTAGTCCAAATCGCGACGTGTTCTATTCGCATCAATTAGCACCAACGACGAAGTTGAGCGATACGGGATGCATCGGAATCAGTCGAGGTGTATTCATTCCAATCATCGACTCCCCTCCTTAGCTCAACGAAGTCGCTATCCACGATGGCTTAACCGTTTTGTTAGGCGTCTTGCCTATCCGAATGGCAGCACAATGACCAAACCTATGCCGAAGCTACGGCCTCAATGGTTCCTGCGGATCGCTAGGGGCCGGCCCAGCGTGATCATCCTTGGGACTCCGATGTGCTCTGTCCATATCTATTTTCCTTCCGCCCCATGAGCGCTAGAACGATGGCTCAGAGAGCGTTCGCTCCGAGCGCGCGAGCTGGCAACCAGCATGCCATACGAATGGCGCGTTGGCCGTCGCGTTCAAACTCCGACGAAATTGGAACGAATCCTACCGATTTATAGAAACGCACCGCGTACGGAGTTGAATTTAGCTCGATGGTATGGACCTCCGAAAATCTAGTCTCAATGTGCGCTCGCGCCGATTCCCATAGTGCTTGACCAATCCCCATACGTAACCAGCGCGGTCGCACAAAGAGGAGCCCCAGTAAACTAGGGCTTGGCATAAGAATGACGCCCGCAATTCCACCGTCGGAAAAGGCGCCTGCGGCGAAAGTCGCCCCGCTCATCTTGATTTTTAGAGGCGAAGGCGCCGTAGCCTCGAGAAAGGCGCTTCGAGCGTCTTGGCGCCAGTCGGCCGCGGCCAGAGCCAAGAAACTCTCTTGAATAACCGCCGACACGTCCGCGGCATGCGCAATGCTGAGAGAGCGGATCTCGTGTTTCATGCGCTTTTACGATTAGGTTGCGCGACGCGGAAATGCGCCGACATTGAACGAATCGGATTTATCTCCACTATCGATTCCCGCTTTGGCTCAACAGGGATGATACTCCCGCGATCGCTCGAACCGATTGTTAGCCGGGTTTAGGAGATTTAGGATAGTGAGGAATTTGCTGACTCAGGCAAACCCACGGTTGCGCACTGGATGTCCAGATGTCCAGCATCGGCTGAAACTCGGACGGACTGTCCAGTGTGGGGAAGCGAATGGACATGAATTCTGGAGCAGCTTCGCCACGCGCGAATAAGGGGGTACCACAATCGGAGCAGAAGCTGCGGGTCGCGAGACTACCGCTGCCGGCACGAACTGAGTAAGTCTTTGGCGTACCGGTGATCTCTACGCCCGATGCCAGGACAATAAAGCCGGAGGCGAAAGGAGCGCCACTGAAGCGCTGGCAGTCTATGCAGTGGCAGTTGAGCATTGCGACTGGCGCGCGCGCACACACGTAACGGATCGATCCGCATGCGCATCCGCCGGAGAAAGGAACAGTCATGTCGAAGTTTCCTTCCGTCGTCTAACGATGACGTTGAGCGACGCGCGGCTGCGGTGCCAGTATACGAAGCTGCTTTATGTCGATCATCGACTCCCTCCCAGGCTCACCGAAGGCGCTAACCCGTGATCGCTCAACCGACTGTAAGGTGTCAGCGCCACTCAGGGAGCTAGGAGCATGATCGCCCCATACGCCATTTTGATGAGGCCGTCTGATGCCCACAACCAGTTTAGTGGAATTCCAGGCCTCAGCCAAAGGCCGATACCCGCGCACAGGCACAGTGTTACCCCGAGAGCCGCACATATGGGACCAAAAGCTACGGCCATTGGCAAGAAGTGTAGGCCAACCGCGAAGAGGATGGCCAAGAGCAAAGAACGCTCATCCGCGCGGCGATACAGCGCCACAGCTCCACGAATAAGAATGGCCTCGGCGCTGATGGAGCCGAACAAAAACCAAAGCTGAAGCCTGGTTGGCTTGCCAAATGGGGCCGAAAGGGGAGCGGCCAAAAAGACGATGGCAATTGTGGCGACCGCGGCTCCGATGATAAGTAGCAACCGGCGTCTGTTTGGAAGAACGGCGCCGAGCACCACGCCGGCACCCATGATGAAAATAAACACTCCGCCGGCGCGGATCATCGGAAATGCGTAGGCCCATGACGACGGATCTAGGCGCACTGATATCTAACAATGAGGATGGGCGATGCGCGCCGGGTTCGCGCCGGCACAACCTAAGGCGCAGACAGGGCAAACCCAACATCGCGCGTTAGAAAGAACTTGTCGCGCAGGCATGTTTTACCTCGGTGCGGCCTCGGTCACTCGCTTGTGCACTCGGTACATCAGAGCGAACGCCACAAGTGTGATAACCATCACGACATAGCCCAGCCAATCAAAATGAGCCAACGAGCCATTCGGCCTCTGAACGATGAGCCAACCGGCCACTGCCGCTGACACCCCGCCCGCAAATTGCTGCAATGAAGCGCTGACGGCATTGAACGCGCCGCGCTTGGCGGGTTCCGGGATAGCCGAGATCAGGGCCTGAGCCGGGATCATCCGCGAGAAGATGCCCGCGAACAGGATCACGTTGATCACTATGACCGTGGCAAGCGGGACGTGGCCGATATTCGTCCAGACCGGCACCATAATCAGCGTCACGATGCTTCCCAAGCAGAACATGGGAAATTTACCGAAACTGTCACTGGCCTTGCCGACCAGCGGGCCCACAAAAATAGTACTCACCCCAGTCACTAGATAAATCACCGGCAGCACTGTGAAAGTCAATCCGACATTATTCACAATATAGGCGGTGCCGAAGGGCATCAGCATGTAGCCGCCGGTCGGCAACAACATGACGAGGACGAACGCGAGGCGATAGCGTGGCTCGGTGATCGTGTTGATGAGATGCGTCAGAGCGCTGCGCTCCTGTTTCAGCGCGAGGTGTCCGACGACTGGCCGCATGAAGAGCATAATGATGACGCCCGCCGGCAATCCGATGGCAATGATGGCCAGAAAGGGGGCATGCCAGTCCCAATGGCTGGTCAGATACAGCCCGACGGGGAGCCCGAGCACCTGACTTGCGGCAAAGGCAGTGGAAATCACCCCCATCACCCGGCCGCGCATTTCCAGAGGAAAGAGGTCGGTGGCGATGGCCAATACGACGGAGCCAATCACCCCGCCAAACAATCCGGTAACGATGCGCGCCAGCAAAAGGAGCGGGTAAGTGGTAGCTAAAGCGCAAAGCAAGGTGCCGAGCATGAACCCAAAATAGAAGAACAGTAGCAGCCGTTTTCTATCGAAGCGGTCGGCGAAGCCTGCCGCGAGAAATCCAGACACTCCGGCGCTGAAGGCGTAGGAAGAGACTGCGAGGCCAAACTGCTGCGGGCTGATGTGCAGGCTCGGCATCACAATCGCCCCGAGAGGAGAGATGATCATGAAATCCAAAATGACGGTGAACTGCAGAAATCCCAGAATACCGATAACGACTTTCTCGTAGCGCGAGAACTTGATCCGAACTGGGACTAGTGTTGCCGGTTTATCCACGGGGTTCCTTCGTCGAGAAAGCGATCTTAAAGCCTTGACGCGAGCGTACTGGATCCTCTGACCAAGCGGAATGTCTTTAAGAACACCAACGAAACGGAACCCGCATCCTTGGCCTGCCGGAGAAACTCAAACACGATCGCTCGAATCGATTGTTAGACGTCCAACTGCCAGGGGTCAAATGACCCACCGAGGTACGCGCGAGCGGTAGGCCTGCCACTTAGCACCGAATTGGCGAGCCGCCCATGGTTCTTCAAATAAGAGAACGCGAAGGTGGAACCCGCATAGAAAAAGCACGGTGTAGATGATTAACGTACGCGAACCCCAGAGCAGGCACCAGCCCAGGAGAATAGTAATAACCCCAATGTACATAGGGTTTCGAGAGAGTCGATACGGTCCAGTGGTAACCAAGTGCTGGGGCGGATCCCAGGGTGCCAACGTACCTCGTCCCGCGACGTGAATTCGCGCAGGCACCACAACAGAAGAGTCATCCCTGAGGAACTAGTCGGCGAGGTCTGCGGATATCGAGAAAAGCGTAAAGGGCATGTACCGATCCCATCAGTACGAGGATGCCGCCGCCACAATCGAGAAGAAACTTAGCGAGACACATAATGGTGGCGTCTACCGATGAGGTTGAGCGACGCGGGGCTCCACCAGCGTCAAACGAAGGCACTTAATCCCAATCATCGACCCCCTCCTTGGCCCAACGAAGACGTCGCCTCGCGATCGCTCGAACCGATTGTTAGACGTCAGCGTCATCCCACGACCTCGTAGTGTTTAACTCGACGGTCATAGTCAATCATCATCTGCGCGACCTCGGTAGGTACAACCGCTACCTCCAAGTCCGAGCCAGAAAACCGAGCTATATCATCTAACGCGCGCCACTGCGTGACGACAAGAAATTCGATCCCGTCACCGCTAGGGCGCGAAAGGATCGAGGCGTTGATGAAACCCGGAAGTTCCCGCAGCCCCGGAAAAGTATCTGTACGAAGGTGCTCGACATAATTCTGCGCCTCGCTCGGGCGAGCCAAACCGCGCCACTGCCTCGAAATCATGATGCTCTCCAATTTGGCACGCCGCGCCGGATGTCGTCTAACGATGAGGTTGAGCGACGCGGGATTGCGCCGGCGTCGAACGAAACTGCTCTATCCCAGTCATCTACTCCCTCCATGGCTCAACGGAGATGATACTCCCGCGATCGCTCGAACCGATTGTTAGACGCGTACGTGCCGCTGTACGGAGCATTTCATTTGTCACTAATCGAGTCGTCTGAAGATGCCAACGACTCGATCTTCCGAAGCTTAGCCGTCCCGTCGTGAGCATTGCGCCAGAAATATATGATTCGCGCGACGTACGCTACCGCGACAGCTAAGACCAGAGCCAAGACGAAAATCGGGACTGACGTGTAATGGATCGCCAACCCATACACGTTTGAATAAGACTCGGCGCCCCGGCCGTGAAGCACCATCCATACCGCGACCGCCAACGTCGGGACAAAGACTACGAGCACCACAATCGGAGCGATGACGGTCTTAAAAACGGAGCGCCGACGTTTCATATTGCGTCTAACAATGAGGTTGAGTGACGCCGGAATGCGCAATCGCAAAACGAAGCATCGACTCCCCCCGTGGCCCATCGAAGATACTACGCCCGCGATCGCTCCAACCGTTTGTTAGAAGGCAAACGGCGCAGGAGCAGAACCAGCGCGGGCAGGGTACCAACAAATTGAACCGTGTCCGCCAACCAGAAACCCTTTGAAAACGTGCCGTAGTTTCGAAATGCATCTCAAGGACATAGGTTGGAACGCTGCAAACTGATCGTTCGTGACGCGAAGGGTGGCAAGGATCGGGTCACGGTGCTGCCCGGGACAATCCGCCATGCGCTTGGAGTGCACTTGCAGAGATCGCGCGTCGATTCGAACAGCAGCGAGCAGCGGGTGCGCCGGGCGTGTCGCTGCCGAATGCACTGGCGCACAAATATCCCAACGCTTCGACTCAGTGGGGTTGGCAGTACGTGTTTCCCGCCGACTCCTATTGCGAGGATGTCTATTCGGGCTGTCCGGTTCGCCACCACATGCACGAAAGAATAATCCAGCGCTCGGTACAGGCGGCGGTGCGCAGCGCCGGTATTTTGGAGCCGGCGAGTTGCCACACGTTTCGGCATTGCTTTGCCACCCACCTACTAGAGTCGGAGTGTGACATCCGCACGATACAGGAATTGCTGGGCCATGCTGACGTACGCGCCACCATGCTCTACACCCACGTCCTCGGTAAGGGCGCAATGGGGGTCAAAAGTCCCTTGGACCGGCCGCTAAGAGACCTATAGTGCTGCACCACCCCATGCGCGCATTCCGGGGCCGCCTGCTATTTCGAGATTCCCTCTCTGCCGCTATACTGTCGGCCGTCCGGATTTTTCCCCAATAGATTAGCGAGTTACCGTGTCCCAGTCAGAATCGTCAGATACGCAGTTCTTCAATTCCTTCAGCATGGTGCTCGGTATTTTAATTGCCTTTGCCATTGTCCTCTTCGTAGTGGCGCGCACCATGGGTGCCGACTCGCAGGGGGCGGACGTGCTGTTGGAGCCGTTGCACTTGGCGGAGGTGCAGAAAAATATTGCTCCCTTCGCGCAAGTCGCCATTGCGGGTAAGGACAATTCCGCTTTGGCGGCATTGAGCGCGCCCGCGGGCGCGGCACCGGCGGTGAATGTCCCGACGACAGGCGAGCAGGCGTTCACGCAAGTGTGTTCCGCGTGTCATGGGACGGGCATCAATGGGGCACCGAAGATCGGGGATCATGCTGCTTGGGCACCGCGTATCGCACAAGGCAAGGACACGCTCTACAAGGATGCGATTGCGGGCAAGGGGAATATGCCGCCCAAAGGCGGCACGAATTGGCCGGACGCGACCATCCGCATGACCGTGGACTACATGATCTCTCTCAACAAGTAGGCCGGTCCAGCGCCCGCAGTTTCGCGGCTTCCGCCACGTCGACAACTCGTATATCCGTTGCATGACTTAAGTCGGCGCACGTGCGCGCGACTTTGAGCACTCGATGATAGGCCCGCGCCGATAGGCCGAGGCGCGCAATCGCGGTGGCGAGCAGTGCTCTGGGCTCTTTGGCGAGCCCACAGAAACGAGCGAGTTCGGCAGGCGCCAGCCGCGCATTGAGTTTGCCTTGTCGCTGTAGCTGCAGGCTCCTTGCCGCGGCTACCCTTCGGGCCACCGCTGCCGAGTCCTCTGCCCTTCCTGTTTCGCGTTCCCCTCCTGCTGCGGCTCCCGTACCTGCCGCTCGTGCGACTCCTGCCGAAAGCGGTCCTTCTCGAGCCTCGCCCATCAGATCCTCGACGGGCAGCGGAGAGATCTCGATATGGATATCGATGCGATCGATGAGCGGACCGGAGATGCGGTTGCGGTAGCGAACTATTTGTTCCGCCGTGCAATGACAGCGGCCTCGGGAATCGCCCGCGTAGCCGCAGGGACAGGGATTCATCGCGGCGACCAATTGGAATCTTGCGGGAAACTCGCATGTGCGCTTCAGGCGCGCGACGACCACCACGCCGGTTTCCAGCGGTTCGCGCAATGCTTCGAGTGCGTTGCGCGGAAATTCGGGAAGCTCATCGAGGAACAGCACGCCAAGGTGCGAGAGCGACAATTCGCCGGGCCGCAATGAGCCGCCGCCGATCAGGGCAGCCATCGAACAAGTATGTTGCGGGCTGCGAAACGGCCGACGGCCACCGAGGCTGGGTCTGCGGCCCGCGGCGGATTCCAAGCTCGCCACCTCCAGAATTTCCGGCTCCGACAAGGGCGGCAGCAATCCTGGCAATCGCTGCGCGAGCAACGTCTTGCCGGCACCGGGAGGGCCGATCATCAGAAGCCCATGTTCACCGGCTGCGGCGATTTCCAAGGCGCGCTTGGCGGAATACTGACCGCGTACCTCGGAGAGATCCGGCACCGATTTGCCGGGACCTTGCGTTTGCGCGCGAACCGGCGTTGATGTGCATGCGGACATTGCGCCAGCCCTCGCCGCAGACGTGGCTTTACCTCCAGGAGTGGCTTTACCTCCGAGAGCCGCGACCACTTCATCCAAGTGATTCATCGTGCGCAGCTTCGCGCCATTGAGGAGGCTTGCTTCGAGCGCATTCGCCGCCGGTAAAATCATTTCGCTGCCGTGCTTTGCGCCGGCGATCAGGGCCGGCAATAACTTCGGCGTCTCGCGCAACGCGCCGCTCAAGGACAGTTCGCCGTAAAACTCTCGATGGTGGAGTGCACGCGGATCTATCTTGCGGTCTGCCGCTAAAATGCCAACGGCGATCGGTAAGTCGAAGCGGCCGCCTTCTTTCGGAAGTTCGGCGGGCGATAGATTGACGGTTATGCGACGCTGCGGAAAATCATAGCCGGCCGTGACGAGCGCCGCGCGCACGCGCTCTTTGCTCTCTCGAACTACGGCTTCGGGAAGTCCTACCAGCGCAAACGCCGGCAATCCATTGCCCAAGTGCACCTCGACGCGAACCAGCGGTGCTTCCAGCCCCGCGGGAGCGCGGCTGAAGACGATGCTCACTTCCTTGCGAGTGCCCATTCGAAGCCTCGGAGCCTGCGGCGGCTTCCGGGCTATTGCGGGGATAGTTTCGTTTCGAGATCTTTCAGGCGCGCTTCGATGGCGGTAAGTTTTGCCTGAGTGCGTTCCAGGATCGCCGCTTGCACGTCGAAATCCTGTCGCGTGACCAGATCGAGTTTCGCCAATTGGGCTTGCAGTACAGCCTTGAAATTGCCTTCTAGGTCACGGCCGAAAGCGCGCAGCGATTCAGGCACGGAATCCGCCAGGCGTTTCGCTAGATCGTCCAAGCCATTTGAATTGATGAAACTCATTTTCTATCCCCGCCTCGCTGTCTCACTCTCGTCCAATGGTGCCGCCTCGAGAGCCTTTGGCCGCCCTCGTGAGCCTTTGGCCCGCCTTGTGAGCCTTTGCCCGTGGCCTTTGCCCGGCCTTTGCCCGTGCCGCACTCCGTTAACGCACGATTGGGATCGCTGCGCGCCACATGAGTGCGTCGCAGGGGCCCCGCCGAGCGTAACCCATTGATCTATCGGGCTGCAGCCGTGGCACGGAAACTGCAATCTCAGAATCAATACTACGCGGAAGTGAAATTGGAGGCCGCCTGATTTACGGATGAATGCGGGGATAAATGCATGAAGCTGATCACCGCCGTCATCAAACCCTTCAAGCTGGACGAGGTTCGGCAGGCGGTTGCAGACATCGGCATCCAAGGCGTGACCGTCACCGAGGTACACGGGTACGGCAATGCCTCTGTACGCGTGGAGACGTATCGCGGCGCTGACTACGAGATCGACTTTTCGCCCAAGGCGAAAATCGAACTCGCGGTGGACGATTCCATCGCGGAGCAGGTCATGGAAGCGGTCTGCAACGTCGCTCGGACAGGCAGCGCCTCGGATGGAAAGGTATGGATACTCGAACTGGAACAGGCATTGCGGGTTCGAACCGGTGAAACCGGTCCGGACGCGATTTAGTTGAGATTTCGAAGGCCGCGCCCAAAAAGGGCTGCGGTCACATCTTCGGACGATTTAGGAGCATCTCGCGCCGGCAAGCCAGCCAACTCCCCCGTCGGTGCGATATCCCGGCGGCGCGGACCCCTTCAAAAGGGCCCGCGCCGTTTTTTATACCACGCGCCCGGCGCGAGACACTTCCGCGTTTATACCCCAGGGGATTTGAATACTCCATGCTGTAGTGCAGCAATTTTATTTTGCTTTCCACTGCTAAACTGCGTTTTACAGAACCTGGAGCCCGATGCATGAAAATGGTCATCGCCATCATCAAACCGTTCAAGCTTGACGATGTGCGCGCCGCCCTGGCCGAAGTGGGTATTCAAGGCATTACCGTGACAGAGGTCAAAGGCTTTGGACGTCAAAAGGGTCACACTGAACTCTATCGGGGGGCGGAGTACGTCGTTGATTTTCTGCCCAAAGTAAAGCTTGAACTGGCCGTGGATGACGACCATGTTGAGCGAGTTGTGGAAGCTATTATTGAAACCGCGCGCACAGGTAAGATCGGTGACGGCAAGATCTTTGTCTGCGATCTCGGCCAAGCGGTGCGCATTCGCACCGGCGAGGCTGGTTCGCGTGCCCTGTAACAATTAAGCGAGGACTGGACGATGAAACGCCTTTTGTTGTTCGCCGCATTGATCGCTTGGTCGGGCATGGCCTCTGCCGTCGTCTATAAGTGGGTCGACGCTCAAGGCAAGGTGCAGTATGGCGATCGTCCGCCAGATGGCGTGCACGCGGAAGTCGTCGAGCTCCTGGTCTCGCACTCTGGATCGACGCGATCGGCGTCGACATCGACGACCGCACCTACAGCGAGAAACGCCTCCGTCCCCGTGGCCAAAGACGCTGATGATAAGAAGGCCGTGGAGCAAGACGTCGCCCAAACTCGCGACAAGCAATGTGCCGATGCGCAGGATCGCTACAAGAAGCTGATCGAAGGCCGAAGGCTATACAAAACCGGTCCTGAAGGCGAACGTCAGTTCATGAATTCCGAAGAAATCGACACCGAGCGGCTGAACGCCAAACGGGATATCGACACCATCTGCAACAGCACGACCTGAGTCGCGCCCCTCCTTAAGTCTTCGCGCGCTTTGCCGCGGAAGGCGCAAAGCCTTAGGCTACTGTCCTTTGGCAGATCTTAAGGACCGTTCACATGCAAACAGGCTTCGTTGGATTGGGTGCCATGGGCGCGAACATGGCGCGAAATCTTCATCGCGCCGGCCTGCTCACAGGCGTCTGGAATCGCACCCCCGAAAAAGCCAAGGCGCTGGCCGCGGAATTGAAGGTGCTGGCCTTCGCAAACTTAACCGAGCTCGCCGGTAATTGCGAAGCCGTGGTGATCTGCGTGTCGGCCGACAACGACTTGCGCGAGGTAGTCGCGGGTTTGGAGCCGGGCCTAACGCCGAACATGATCGTCATGGATTGCTCCACGGTGGGGAAAGAAACGGTGCGCGACCTCTACAGCCAGCTCAACGCGCTCGGCGTCGGATTCCTCGACTGTCCGGTAAGCGGCGGCACCGAGGGCGCGAGGACGGCATCGCTCGCCATCATGTGCGGCGGTGATGAAGCTGTGTTCCATCGCGCGCAGCCGATCCTGGAGAAGATGGGCAAAGCAGTAGCGTACATGGGCGCCAGCGGCTCGGGTCAGGTGACCAAGGCCACCAATCAGATTATGTGCGCAGGCATCATCCAGGCCGTGGGCGAGGCGATGGCGTTTGCTCACGAAGAAGGTGTCGACCTGAAAAAAGTGATCGACGTCTTGGGTAAGGGCGCGGGCTCGAGCTGGTACTTCGTCAATCGCGCACCCTTCATGGCAAACAACAGTTTTCCTGCGGGATTTCGCGTGCGGCTACACGACAAGGACCTGCGCATCTGCCGCGAAATGGCGGCGAAGCACGGCGGGGTGCTGCCCGTAGTCGAATCGACGCTCGAGCAGTACGAAAAATTGATTGCCGAGGGCTACGGCGATGAAGACATCTCGTCGATCTATCGCCTCAAGACCAAGCTGTTCCCTCCGAAACCTGAGTCCATGTGAGGGCACGGCTACGTATCGCCACGCGCAAGAGTCAGCTGGCTCTGTGGCAGGCGGAGCACGTATCGGCATTGTTGCGCGCTGCGCATCCCGGGCTGGAAATCGAGCTGGTGCCGCTGCTGACGCAGGGTGATCGCATTCAAGATCGGAGCCTGGCCGCCATCGGCGGCAAGGGTTTGTTCATCAAGGAGCTCGAGGTCGCGCTGGAAGATTCGCGCGCCGACATCGCAGTGCATTCGATGAAAGACGTACCGGCGGATCTTCCCGACGGATTGGTCATCGGTGCGGTGTTGAAACGCGCAGATCCCCGCGATGCATTGGTCACCACGTCGGGCATCGCGCGACTGGAAGACCTGCCGAAGGGGGCCGTGGTAGGTACTTCGAGCCTGCGCCGTCAGGCTCAGATCCGGGCGTTGCGGCCGGATCTGAGCATTGAACCGATGCGCGGCAACGTGGACACACGCTTGCGCAAGCTCGATGCGGGACAGGTCGCGGGCGCCGAGCACGACGGCAGCAGCACGGCCGCGGCCGGGGGCGGCAAACGCATGGACGCCATTGTTCTCGCCTGTGCGGGTCTCATTCGCTTGGGACTGGAATCGCGCATCACGGCGCGGCTCGATCCGAAAATTTGTCTGCCGGCGGTGACCCAGGGCGTCATCGGCATTGAGTGCCGGCAGAGCGATTCGTCGACGCTGCAGTACTTGCAGGCGCTCGAAGATCCTGCGACCCGCAAAGTAATGGATGCGGAGCGAGCGTTCGCTGCGCGTCTGGGCGGCAGTTGTCAATCGCCGATCGCGGCCTATGCGGAACTCGAGGCGGGTGGAATCACACTGCGCGGGCTGGTAGCGGAACCGGATGGTTCGCGGCTGCTCAAGAGTGCCCTGTCGGGCAGCGCAGAGAATCCGGCGGCGCTGGGCCGCGAGCTCGCGGAGCGCATCTTGGCCGCGGGGGCCGGCCCCTTGCTCGAGCGCTTGCGCGCGGGCTAGGTGTAGCTCGAATGCCGCGAGACCCTTAAGTGACGTCGCTGCACGGGGTGGGCGTGCTTGTTACCAGGCCTGAATTTCAGGCGATGCCGCTGTGCCGGCTTTTGGAAACTTATGGCGCGACGACGTTGCGTTTGCCTGCGCTCGAAATCAAGCCTCTCAAAGATCGACGGGTGATGGCAGAGCAACTAGGCGTTCTCGAAAATTTTGATGTAATACTTTTTACCAGCGCCAACGCGGTCCGCTTTGGCGTGTCCTTTCTCGATCAAAAACGCGATCTCACGCTCGCGGCATTGGGGCCGGCCACGTCGCGTGCCTTGAACCAAGCCGGCTACCGCGTGGCCATACAACCGGGCGAGTCCTTTGACTCTGAGGGTCTGCTTTCACATCCGCGGCTGGAGCGTGTCGCGGGGCACCGCATCTTGATAATCAAAGGAACCCATGGCCGGGACCTGCTCCAGCAAGAACTCACGGGCCGCGGCGCGACGGTCGTATGCGCAGAGGTTTACGAACGGATACCGGCCACGTTCAGCGTAGCTGCGCTCGAGGCCGTGCGGGAGCGATTTGCAGCGGGCGAGATGCAGGTGATCACGGCGACCAGCCTCGAAATCGGAGCCGCGCTGCTCAAGTTGGCGTCGCCCGGCTTGCGCGGCGAATTTGAACGCGCGCATTGGCTGGTCCCTGGGGAGCGCGTCGCGTCGGGATTGCGCGAGTTGGGACTTAGGGCACCGCTGCTGCACGCGGATTCGGCGGAGGATCAGGACTTGGTGGCGGCGCTGGTCCGTTGGCGCTCGAGTGTATCCGGCGCGTAGTCGAACGAATCAAAATACAGCCGTGTCTTGGCGCTGCCGCGCGAATCATATTCGCGTTGGATGGCGGCGATCATCGCCGGCGGTCCGGCGGCATACAGTTCGATCGCTTCGAGATCCTTGACGCCTTTGAGTGCGGCTTCGTGCACCCAGCCGGTCGCTCCCTGCCAATCGGGCCCGGCTTCAGAGAGGACCGGCACATAGGTTAACGAGGCGGTGTTTGAAGATGCGCGGCGGCTCAAATCCTCGAGTGTTGCGTGGGCGTACAGGTCACGCTCACTGCGCACACCCCAATAAAGCTCAAGGTCGCGCTCAAGACCATCCTTGATGAGATGGCGGAGAATGGAGAGGAGCGGTGCAATGCCCGTGCCGCCGCCGATCAGCAACATGCGCGGTGCGCGATTCGTGTGCGGGCGGTAGGTAAACGTTCCCAATGGACCTTCGATGCTGAGCAATGCCGCGCGCATGTCCTCATGGAATAAGCGGTCTGTAAATTCGCCGCCGGCCACCCGCCGGACATGCAGCTCGAGCGGACGGGCATCATGAGGCGGCGATGCAATGGAGAAACTGCGGCGCCGGCCGCCCGGCAGCAGGATGTCGATATACTGACCCGCCTCGAATGTGAAATCTTCCGCAATGGGCAGTCGCAGGAACAATCCCATGACGTCGTGCGACAAGGGAACGGCGCGCTCGATGCGGCACGGCAAGCGCTTCGGTGCGGCGGTGTCGGCGGCGCGCGCCTCGAAAGTCTCAATGGAAAGATCCGTTCGTGCACGCGCCTGGCACAGCAGAATCAAGCCATCGGCGATCTCGGCAGCGGAAAGGCCCAGCGGCGCTCCGTTGGGATAATGGATCTCGCCGTGTAGCAGACGGGCCTTGCAGGCGCCGCAATTGCCGCCCTTGCAGCTATGCGGCAAATTGAGTGCAGCATCATTCGCTGCCTCGAGCAGCGGCTGGTCCGCGGCGGCTTTGAAGCCGCGGTTTGAATTGGCAATGCTGATGAGCACGCGAAGTTCAGTGGCCCACAGCGGCGGTGGCGTAGCCCGCGACGTCGAGGGTGCAGCCCGCGCCGTTTGGTTTCAAGTGCTGGGCTGACTGCGCTTGCTGTCCAGCCATTCGTGGATCGGCTCCCACTGCTTCCAATCCGGCCAGGCGAGATATTCGGGAAGCTCGAGCACGCCCATGCCGCGTGAATAGGCGCGCACATAGTTCTGCGCTTCGCGTAGATGCCCGAGATACGGCACTTTGAGTTTCGTGAGGTATGTATCCAACTCCTCGTAGACCAGGGTGTACTCGCGGACTCTGTTGGCAATGACCGCAAGACGAGCAGCTTTGCGCGATACCTTGCCGATTTCGAGAAGCTCCGCCATGAAATGGCCGCAGGCTTTCATGTCGATGCTGGAAGGCAGCACCGGCACGATGATGGTTTCGGCGCGCCGCACCAGCTCATTCAATTCCGTGCCGTGAACGCGTGCCGGCGCATCGATGACGAGCACTTCCGTGTTACGCGGTACACTGCGCAAGCCGTCCTCGAATGCCGGGGCGCCGCTGATCGCCGGCAGGTCGGCCGGCCGCATCGCCAGCCAATCGAGACTGGAGCGCTGCGGGTCGTAGTCCGCGATGCACACATTGTGCCCGTCGCGGGCGAAGAATACGGCGATGTTGGTGCTGAGCGTGCTCTTGCCGCAACCGCCCTTCGCGTTCAATACCATTATGTGGCGCATAATCCCCCTGCTTTGTTGTTCTTGTAAGGTAGAACTTTACGCGAACATTGCGCAACCCCCGAGCGGAATTTTGCCGCATCGGCTATGCTGCTGATATGCGCATCGAGTTTATGAAGATGCAAGGCCTGGGCAACGATTTTCTGGTGTTCGACGCCGCCGCCATCGCCGCTGACACTCCCTTGGATGAAAGGACGCTGCGTGCCCTCGCCGATCGGCATACGGGCGTGGGTTTCGATCAGGCATTGATGATGGAATCGCCGCGCGATCCCGCCAGTCGCGTGTTCTACCGCATTTTTAATTCTGACGGCACCGAGGTGGAACAGTGCGGCAATGGCGCGCGCTGCATCGCGGCCCTGCTCTATGCGCGCCATCCTGAGCTCGGGCGCGACCTCGTCATGGGCAGCCCAGGCGGACGCGTGCGCGCCCGCATCCGGGACGACGGCCTGGTGTCGGTGGACATGGGAATTCCGGTGTTCGAGGAGCCCTTCGAGTTTTCGTTGAAAGTCGAGAACAAGGATATCGGCATGAGCGCGCTGCGCTTGGGTAACCCTCATGCGGTCGTGCGTGTACCCGATGTGCAGACCGCGCAGGTCGAGCTGTGGGGGCCGAGCATCCAGCGGCATCCGCGCTTCCCCAATCGTGCCAACGTGGGGTTCATGGAGATCCTCGAGCGCAACCACATTTTGTTGCGCGTGTACGAGCGCGGCGCCGGCGAAACTCAAGCCTGCGGCACTGGAGCATGCGCCGCCGTCGCGGTCGGCGTGCGGCAGGGGTTGCTCGATGGCGAAGTGAGGGTGGATTTGCCCGGTGGCACAGCGATGGTTTCTTGGGAGGGCCCGGGCCAGCACATCTGGCTGACCGGTCCTGCCACGACGGTTTTTACAGGTTCGATCGATTTAACGCGATTCACGGGAGCCAAACAATGACCACGAGTCACGCGCGCGGAATCAAGCAGGATGTTCTAAACGACAACAGTGTCGGGGACTATTTGCTGACCTATCCGGACTTCTTCGAGCGCAACTCGCAACTGTTGACCAAGTTGCGTCTGCCGCATGTACGCGACGTGGCGGCCACGGTGAGTTTGGTGGAGCGCCAGGTCGAAGTGCTGCGCGAGCGCAATCAGGCGCTGGAACGCAAACTGAAAGAACTCGTGGATGTGGCGCGAGCCAACGATACGCTGGCGGATCGAATCCATCGACTGAGCCAGCGACTGATCCGCGCGGGGACCTTGGCGGAATCGATCAGCGCCATCGAGACCTCGCTGCGCGAGGACTTCGACGCGATGAATTCCGTGCTGGTGCTGTTTCTCGAGGAGGCGCGCGCGCTGGAGCCTGAAATGGGCCGATTTTTGCGGATCGCCAATCCAACCGACGAGGATATGCGGACCTTTGATTCCTTGTTGAGTTCCGGAAAGCCGCGTTGCGGCCAGGTGCGCGATGCGCAGCGCGACTACCTGTTCGGGAAGGATTCGGTGGCAATCGGATCGGTGGCGCTCACGCCATTGGGTCAAAAGGGCGCGCTCGGTATATTGGCCATCGGCGCAAGCGACGCGGAACGCTTTCATCCCGGCATGAGCACCGAGTTCCTGCTGCGCATCGGCGAACTCGTGACTTACGCGCTGATGCGCTGATCCAAACGAAGTGGAAGTAAGCGAGCGCGAGTGGATCGAGCGATTCTTATCGCACCTTAACTTCGAACGCCGCATGAGCAATCATACCGTGGCTGCGTATCGCCACGATTTGCAGGCATTGGCCGGGTTTTGCGACGGGCGCAAAGTACAGCGCTGGCCAGCGTTGAACAATTTTCAGGTGCGCGCCTTCGCCGCGGCAGAGCACGCCGGCGGCATCGCACCGCGCAGCATTCAGCGCCGCTTGTCGGCCGTGCGCACGTTCTACGAATATTTGATGCGCGAAGGCCATGCCAAAAATAATCCCGCGCTCGAAGTGCGCGCGCCTAAATCCAAGAAGCGCCTGCCGGCGACCTTGGACACCGACCAAATGGCGCGGCTGCTCGATTTTCGGGCGAGCGATTCGCTCTCGGCGCGCGACAAGGCAATGATGGAATTGTTCTACTCGTCGGGCCTGCGCTTGAGCGAGTTGGTGGGCCTGCACGTTTCCGCCGTCGACCTGAAGGACCGCACGGTGCGGCTGCTCGGCAAGGGCAGCAAGACACGCATCGTGCCCATCGGCCGCCACGCCATCGAGGCGTTGCAGAGATGGTTCGCGGAGCGCGCCGCGCTCGTCCGGGGCAAGCCGGCGTCCGCGGGCGCGGATGGCGGCGCGGTGTTCGTAGGGAAATCGGGGCGGCCTCTATCGGTGCGTGCGGTGCAATTGCGGGTGGGCACCTGGGCGCGGCGCCAAGGCCTGTCCATGCACGTGCACCCGCATATGTTCCGCCATTCCTTCGCGACGCACCTGTTGGAATCCAGCGGCGATCTACGCGGCGTGCAGGAATTGCTGGGGCATGCTGACATCAGCACCACCCAGGTTTACACGCATTTGGACTTTCAACACCTGGCCAGCGTTTACGATGCCGCCCATCCGCGAGCCCGGCGCCGAACCCGAACGGCTTGAAAGGGCTCGATGTAGGCCCCACGGTACCAACACTTCTATGAAACACGATCCGGATCGTATCTACGGCACCACCATTCTGGCGGTACGGCGCAATGGCCGCGTCGCGGTCGGCGGCGATGGCCAGGTCACCTTGGGACAAAGCGTGATGAAGTCCAATGCACGCAAAGTGCGGCGGCTCTATGACGGCAAGGTGCTGGCCGGATTTGCCGGCGGCACGGCCGATGCTTTCACCTTGTTCGAGCGCTTCGAGGGCAAGTTGGAGAAATTCGGCAATCTCACGAGGGCGGCCATCGAGCTGGCAAAGGACTGGCGCAGCGATCGCAGCCTGAGGCGCCTGGAGGCCCTGCTCTGCGTCGCCGATGCCGAGAGCACTTACGTCATCTCGGGAACAGGCGATGTCATCGAGCCTGAGCATGATCTGATCGGAATTGGTTCGGGCTCGGGCTTCGCGCAAGCAGCTGCGTCGGCATTTATGCAAAGCGGTGACTTGTCCGCGCGCGACATCGTCGAGCGCTCCCTCAACATCGCGGCGGACATCTGCATCTACACCAATCGCAACCTGACCATCGAGGAGCTGTAATGCTCCCGAATACTCAGTCTTCAGGCTCCTCGCAAATGACGCCGCGGGAGATCGTCGAGGAGCTCGACAAGCATATAGTCGGCCAGAAAGCCGCCAAGCGCGCAGTAGCGATAGCCTTGCGCAACCGCTGGCGGCGCCAGCAAGTGGCCGAATCTCTGCGCCAGGAAATCACGCCGAAGAACATCCTCATGATCGGGCCTACGGGGGTGGGCAAAACCGAGATCGCGCGCCGCCTGGCCCGGCTCGCCAAGGCGCCCTTCATCAAGGTCGAGGCCACCAAGTTCACGGAAGTGGGCTACGTTGGTCGCGAAGTTGACTCGATCGTCCGCGATCTTGTCGAGATCTCCGTCAAAATGACGCGAGAAGAAGAGATGGCGAAGGTGCGTCATCGCGCCGCCGATGCGGCGGAGGACCGGGTGCTCGATATTTTGCTGCCGCGGGCCCAGGCAGCGGGCTTCACGGCCGAGGGCGGGGCCGGGGCCGGCGTCAAGGACAACGACACGCGACAACGCTTTCGCAAAATGCTGCGCGAAGGGCAATTGGACGATCGCGAGGTCGACATCGAAGTTCGCGCCCTGCCGGTGGGCTTGGAAATCATGGCGCCTCCCGGCATGGAAGAAATGACCCAGCAGTTGCAGGGGATGTTCCAGAACTTAGGCAGCGGCCGCACCCGCAGCCGCAAGGTCAAAATCAAAGAGGCGTTGAAGCTGCTGGTGGATGAAGAAGCGGCGAAAATGATCAACGAAGAGGAGCTGAAGCTGCGCGCGGTCGAGAACGCCGAACAAAACGGCATCGTGTTCATCGACGAAATCGACAAGATCGCGCGGCGCCAGGAAACCATGGGCGCCGACGTGTCGCGAGAAGGCGTGCAGCGCGACTTGCTGCCGCTGGTCGAGGGCTGCACGGTGAACACGAAGTACGGCACCGTCAAAACCGATCATGTTCTTTTCATCGCGTCCGGCGCGTTTCACATGTCGAAGCCCTCGGACCTGATTCCGGAATTGCAGGGCCGCTTGCCGATCCGTGTCGAGCTCGAGCCCCTGGTTGTAAATGATTTCGTGCGGATTCTCACCGAGCCTGACGCCTCTCTGTGCCGCCAGTACTGCGCGTTGATGGCCACCGAGGGTTTGACGCTGGAATTCGCCGAGTCCGGCGTGCAACGGCTCGCGGAAGTGGCTTTCGAGGTCAATGAGCGCACCGAGAACATCGGCGCGCGGCGTCTGTATACGGTCATGGAGCGCCTGCTCGAAACCGTGTCCTTCGATGCCGCGGATCGCAATGGCACCCGCGTGGTGATCAATCGCGAGTACGTGGAAGGCAATCTGGGCGAGCTGGTCAAAGATCAGGATCTGTCGCGGTACATTCTGTGAGCGCGCCTCAGTCGGCGCAGCCCACCGATATCAAGCTGCGCACGGAGTCGCGCCTGCTCGATGTGCGCTTCGATGACGGTTCGCATTTCGAGCTGCCGTTCGAGTACCTGCGCGTGTTTTCCCCCTCGGCCGAGGTGAAAGGCCATGGCGGCGGCGAGGGCGCGCTGGTGCAGGGGAAACAGAACGTGGGTATCAGCGGAGTGGAACCGGTCGGCAACTATGCCCTGCGCCTGTTCTTCGACGACGGCCACAATACGGGGCTGTACTCCTGGAGCGTCCTCTACCAATTGGGCAAGGACCGAGCCTCGAATTGGGCGCGCTATAAAGAGCGCTGCGCGGAGGCTGCCGCCAAGCCTCCGGCGGCGCCAAAGCCCTAGGAAAATCAGGCGTCGTCCCGCACTCGCTGGCGGAGCCGGCATGTGATTTGACTCGCTCCAGTTCCCGTCAGGGACGCTACCAGCCAGTCAAAATCACTTTGTCGGCTACAATGGCCACCATGGCTGATTCCGATCGCACAGTGGACTTTGGCTTCGAGAAGGTCGCGGCGGCCGATAAGGCGGAGCGCGTGCGCGCCGTTTTTGCCTCGGTCGCGGGTAAGTACGATGTCATGAACGATCTGATGTCGTTCGGCGCGCATCGGCTGTGGAAGCATTTCACGCTTTCGCTGACGGGGTTGCGGCCGGGCCAACGCGCTTTGGACGTCGCCGGGGGCACAGGCGACCTCGCGGCCGGGTTGCTTCGCCAGGTCGGCAAGTCGGGCCGGGTCGTGCTGTCGGACGTCAATCCGGCCATGCTGGACATCGGCCGTGATCGGCTGCTCGATCAAGGGCATGTGGGCAATGTGGAGTGCATCGTTGCCGACGCGGAGCGTCTGCCTTTCGAGGACAACGCCTTTGACTGCGTCACCATCGGTTTTGGTTTGCGCAATGTCACCGACAAAGCGGCGGCGCTCAAGTCCATGCACCGGGTCTTAAAGCCCGGCGGTCAATTGCTGGTGTTGGAATTCTCGACGCCGGTGGCGCCGGGGTTGAAGCCGCTCTACGACGCATACTCGTTCAAGATCTTGCCGCTGTTGGGCGGCTTGGTTGCGAAAGACGCGGATAGCTATCGCTACCTCGCGGAATCGATCCGCATGCATCCGAACCAGGAAGCCTTGCTCGAGATGTTGCGTGCGGCGGGATTCATTCAGGCGCGCTATCACAATCTCAGCGGCGGCATCGTAGCCGTGCATCGCGGCTACAAGATCTAGGCGCCTGCCAGCATGCCCGCAACTCCTGCCTGGTTGGCATCTGCCGAAGCCGTCTTGAATCGAAACATCGCCGCATCGACGGCTGCGGCGGCGCTGGCCAGGCGGCTCGAAGGCACCAGCCTGCAAGTCGACGTCGATGGCATCACGAGCGTTCGCACGACCTGCTTCGGCGGCCGCGCTGCATTGCTGGCAGGCGATGATTCGCCCGCGGACGCGGTCATATCAGGATCGATCCCCGCTCTGCTGCAAATGTTCAAGGTAGGGACACCGAGCGCACAGACCCGAACTTCGGTGCAGATTCGCGGCGATGCCGAGATCGCCAACATGTATCGCGATCTATTCACGGCCGCCCGGCCTGATTTGGAGGAGGAGTTGTCCCGCTGGGTGGGCGACATGCCGGCGCGGCATCTGTCGCTGCTTGCGAAGAGCGTGCGGACCTGGGCACGCCGCGCCCGGCGCACCGCCGGGGAAAATATCGCCGAGTACCTGCAGGAGGAGGGCCGCGATCTGGTCACGAAAACCGAAATGGAAGAGTTCCTGCGCGGCGTCGATGGCGTGCGGGAAAGTATCGATCGGATCGAGGCTCGCTTGAAAGGAATCGAGCAGCGGATGAGCAGCGCCTGATGCGTTTGCGAGTGCTCGCCAGGCTGCTCAAGATACAGCGGGCGCTGGTCAGGCACCGCCTCGATGAATTCGTGCGCGCGACCCATCTGTATCGCCCGCTGCGCTATCTCTACTATGTCTCGCCGTGGACCTGGTTCCAGCGCGGCGTCGGCGGCACGCGCGGCGCGCGGCTGCGCCTGGCCCTCGAGGAGTTGGGCCCGATTTTCGTGAAATTCGGTCAGGCGCTCTCGACGCGGCGCGATCTGCTCCCAGTGGACATCGCCGATGAGTTGGCGAAACTGCAGGATCGCGTGCCGCCCTTCCCCGGCGAGGTCGCCGTCGCCATGATCGAAAAAACCTTCGGCCAGCCCCTCGCCGAAATCTTCGGCAGCTTCGAGCCGTCGCCCCTGGCCGCGGCATCCATCGCGCAGGTGCATGCAGCGACCATGAAGAATGGCGATGAGGTCGTGGTCAAGGTGCTGCGGCCGGGCATGCGGGAGGTCATTGATCTTGACCTGGAAGTGCTCGACACCCTGGCGAAGCTCGCCGATGAGTACTGGATCGAAGCGCGGCCCGTGCGGCCCATTGAAGTGGTGCGCGAATATCGGAAGACCGTCACCGATGAACTCGACCTGCTGCGCGAGGCCGGCAATGCTGCGCAGTTGAAACGCAATTTCGCGGGCTCTTCGCTTCTGTACGTGCCGCAAATTCACTGGGACTACTGCCGGCAGAGCGTCATGGTGATGGAGCGCATTCACGGCATCATCGTGAGCCGCGTGGAGGAGTTGCGGGCGCGCGGCACGGACATCGCGAAGCTGGCCGAGAACGGCGTGGAAATCTTCTTCACGCAGGTGTTCCGCCACAATTTCTTTCATGCCGACATGCACCCAGGCAATATCTTCGTGCAAATCGATGATCCGCAAAATCCGCGCTACGCGGCGGTGGATTTCGGCATCGTCGGCACCTTGCAGCCGCGCGATCAGCACTATCTGGCCGAGAATTTCATGGCCTTTTTCAACCGCGACTACCGCCGCATCGCGCAGCTGCATATCGAAAGCGGTTGGGTGCCCAAGGCTACGCGGGTGGATGAACTCGAGTCCGCGGTGCGTACGGTCTGCGAGCCCATCTACAACAAGCCGCTCAAGGAGATTTCTTTCGCGCAGGTCCTGCTGCGCCTGTTCGAGACGGCGCGGCGTTTCGACATGCAGGTGCAGCCGCAGCTGATTCTGCTGCAAAAGACCCTTTTCAACATCGAGGGTTTGGGAAGACAGCTCTATCCTGAACTCGATCTGTGGAAGACGGCCCAGCCGGTGCTGCGGGAGTGGATGAAAGAGCGCGTAAGCCTGCGCACCATTTTCAAGGAGATTCGTACGCATCTGCCCGATGCGCTGCTGACTTTGCGACAGATACCGCAAATCGTGCAAACCTCCGTTCGCGAAGCCGCAGAGGGCGGGGGATCCGCCGTCGATCGCGAGTTGGCCGCCCTGCGCGCCGAAATGCGTGCGGCCGGTTTGCGGCGCGACTTGTGGTTGGCTACCGGCATATTGTGGCTATCGGGCTTGATTTGGCTTGCACTACTTACGCAATATCGATGGCTTGGAGCGGCGCAGATGATCGCTGCCATTCTCCTTTTCTTGAGATTGAGCTTCAGACAGCGGATCGAATGAGAATCCCGATAGAAAGTTCGACCAGCTATCGCGGCCGCAATTCGCGGCCGAATTTTCCCGCGCTGGCCGCGTTCCTGGCGCTGTCGCTCGGCGCGGGAGTCGCGGGCGCGATCTTTTCTCCCCGCTTTTCCGCCTCGGCGGCCCATTGGTACGCGGCACTGGCCAAACCCGCCTGGCTGCCCCCGCAAGGCTGGTTCCCTTTCATTTGGATAGGCCTGTACGTGTTGATGGCGGTCGCGGCCTGGATCATCTGGCGCGAACGCTATCATCGCGGCCGTACAGCCGCGATCGCCGCGTTTTGCATTCAGCTGCTCCTCAACACGCTGTGGGCGCCGGTGTTTTTCGGTTTGAAGAATATCGACGCGGCACTATTTTGCATCGTGGCGCTATGGCTCGCCGTGGGTTGGACGATGCGGGAATTCGCGCGAGTGAAATCCGCCGCGGCCCTCATCCTGCTGCCGTACTTTTTGTGGATAACTTTTATCGCGGCGATGAATCTCGCCATTTGGAAACTGAATCCATGATTGCAGCATGTAGGCATCGGATTACGTTCTCTTGGGTCGATGCGCCGATCGCGCGGACGAATGATTGCGATCAATCTGTCCACGCTGCGTCGAGTACATTACCGCGAGAATCCGGGGCTAAAGTAATCTCTGCCAAGCCACCGAGCGCACATTTTGCGTCGGTCGGAATTAGCACCCTACCCCGTGAGATTTCAAGCACGATGTACTCGACCGCAGCAGCCTAGATGGCCATAGATTCATCCCGTCGTTTCAGCTCTCCTTACCAGGCAACGCCGCGCACCCACCTTTTGTCGAATGGCAGTTACTCCGTGATGCTGACCGCGGCAGGCTCCGGGTACAGCCGCTGGCGCGACATCGCTCTGACGCGCTGGCGCGAAGATCCCACCTGCGACCCGTGGGGCTTCTACATTTTTCTGCGCGACGTATTCAACGGCCATGTCTGGTCGGCCGGCTATCAGCCCATCGGCAGGGAATCGGAAACTTACGAAGTGGCGTTCTTCGAAGACCGGGCGGAATTCCGCCGCAAGGACGGACCGATCCGCACCATCATGGAAATCGCCGTTTCTCCGCAAGACGATGCGGAAGTACGACACCTGTCGCTCACCAACGAAGGCAGCGGCACGCGCGAAATCGAGCTGACCTCGTACTCGGAAGTGGTGTTGAGTCCGCCGGCGGCCGATTCCGGGCATCCGGCATTTTCGAAGATGTTCGTGCAAACCGAGTTTGCCGCCGAGCGCGGCGCGCTGCTGGCAACGCGCAGGCCCCGCGATCCCGGCCAGCCTCAACCATGGATGGTGCATTTTAATTCGCTGGACGGCGAGGCCGTCGGCAGCCTGCAGTTCGAAACCGATCGTGCGCGTTTCCTCGGCCGCGGGCACGACGTGCGAAACGCCACATCCATCATGGACGCCAGGCCCCTGTCCAATTCGGTTGGCACGGTGCTCGATCCGGTGTTGGCGCTGCGGCGCCGTGTGCGAATCGAACCTGGAGAAACCATTCACACAGCGTTTTGGACCGGCGTGGGCGCCAGCCGCGCACAGGCCTTGAGCCTGGTCGACAAGCTCGGCAGCGAAGCGGCGTTTCAGCGCACCAAAACGCTGTCCTGGGCGAGGACGGAAGTTCAGCTGCGCGGCCTCAATATCAGCACTGAGGAAGCGGAGCTTTTTCAGGAAATCGCAGAACGCATACTGTATTCGGACGCTTCGCTGCGTGCCCCTGCGGAATTACTGGATCGCAATCAGCTGGGCCAATCGGCCCTGTGGACTCATGGTGTATCGGGTGACCTGCCGGTCGTCCTCGCCCTGGTCGGCGCCAAGGCCGATATCGAGCAGGTTGCACAATTGATGCGCGCGCAAGCCTATTGGCAAGCCAAATGCTTGGCCGCGGATCTGGTCCTTTTAAATACTGCGCTCACCGATGCCTCGGCGCCGCTGCAGGCTGCGCTCGAGTCCTTGATCCACCCCGAGCGCAATGGCAAAGGAACAGTGATTGTGCTGCGCGCCGACGCGTTGCCTGCGGAGCAGCGTGAATTCCTGCAAGTGGCGGCGCGGGCGGTGTTCACCTGCGGGCCGAAACCGCTGCGCGAGCAGCTCGCGAGACCCGAGGAGCCGCAAGGTGCCGCGCGTCTGCGGCGCGAAAACCGCGGTGAGGATCTTCGTTCGCATGCCCCGCACCTGGTGCCGACGCTCGAGTACTTCAATGGATTGGGAGGCTTTGACTCAGGCGCGCGCGAATATGCGGTGGTGCTCGATGACGGCCAGTGGACTCCCGCGCCTTGGATCAACGTGATCGCCAATCCGCAATTCGGCTTTCTCGTCTCCGCCGATGGGTCGGGCAGCACGTGGTCACTTAATGCGCAACAAAACCAACTCACGCCCTGGTGCAATGATCCGGTCAGCGATACGCCCGCTGAGGCGATCTACATCCGCGATGAAAATTCCGGAGATCTTTGGAGCGCCACTCCGCTGCCGATTCGCGAGCACTCCTCCGTTTACGTGGTGCGGCATGGGTTCGGCTACACCCGATCCGAGCACACCTCGCACGGCATTTCACTGATCTTGACGCAATTCGTGCCGCTCGAGGACCCGATCAAGATCTCGCGGCTGAAAATCAGGAATGCCTCCGATGAACCGCGGCAATTGTCGATCACTCACTACTTGGATTGGGTGCTCGGAAATCAGAATAATAGAGCGGCGCCCTTCATCATCACGTCCGTCGACCCCAAGTCCCGCGCCCTGTTGGCGCGCAATCCTTGGAGCTCGGATTTCAAGTCGCGGGTCGCCTTCATGGATATGGCGGGCGCGCAGCAGAGTTGCACGGCAGATCGAGCCGAATTCCTCGGGCGCCACGGGTCGCTCGCCGAACCGGCGGCGCTCTTGGGGCCGCAGTCGCTGACCAACCGAGTTGGCGGAGGCTTGGATCCCTGCGGCGCGATGCAAACAAAAATCAGCCTGGGTCCCGGTGATTCGGTTGAACTCAAGCTGTTTCTTGGCGAGGAAAGTTCATCCGACGCGGCCGTTGCTTTGGTGCAGCGCTATCGAAGCGCGAGTCTCGACGAGGTCTTCAAGAGCGTAACGGATTTCTGGGATCGCACCTTGGGCGCCATTCAGGTGAAGACGCCCGATCGATCCCTGGACATCCTGGCCAACGGCTGGCTGCTATACCAAACCCTGAGCAGCCGCGTCTGGGGGCGTACCGCCTTTTACCAGTCGAGCGGCGCCTACGGGTATCGCGATCAACTGCAGGACGTCATGGCCCTGTGTGTGTCATCGCCGGCCATCACGCGTGAGCACATTTTAAGAGCGGCCGCGCAGCAATACAGTGAAGGCGACGTGCAGCACTGGTGGCTGCCCACCTCGGGCCAGGGAATCAAAACGCGGGTATCCGATGATCGGGTGTGGCTGGCCTTCGTCGTCGCTCACTATCTTGAGGTCACCGGCGATGTGACGGTGCTCGATGAGGCCGTGCCTTTCTTGGCCGGCGGACCGCTCGAGCCGGGTGTTCAGGAGAAATTCTGGGCGCCGCCGTCGGGAAATCCAGCCCCGCTATTCGAGCATTGCGTGCGCGCGCTCAATTCGAGCCTGAGCGTGGGCGCGCACGGCTTGCCGCTGTTTGGCACCGGCGATTGGAACGACGGCATGAATCGCGTAGGAATCGAGGGGCGGGGCGAAAGCGTGTGGCTCGCCTGGTTTCTGCATGCGGCATTGATGCGCTTTGCGCCGATCGCCGAGGCGCGCGGTGCCAATGAAACCGCCGCCGCCTGGCGCAAGCATGCGTTCGCCGTCCACCAGGCCATCGAACGCGAAGCCTGGGACGGCGACTGGTATCGGCGCGGCTATTACGACGACGGCACGGTCTTAGGCTCCGTATCCAGCGATGAATGCCGTATCGACTCCGTGGCACAATCCTGGGCTGTGATCAGCGGTGCCGCTGACCGCGAACGCGCGCTTCGTGCGATGTCCGCGGTCAACACCCAGCTCGTCAGCCGCAGCGACGGGCTCGTGAAACTGTTCACGCCGCCGTTCGATCACAGCGCGAAGGATCCAGGCTATATCAAGGCGTACCCCCCCGGCCTGCGGGAGAATGGCGGCCAATACACGCACGCGGCCATGTGGACCACGCTGGCCTTTGCGCTTTTGGGCGATGGCGACCGCGCCGGCGAATTGTTTTCGCTGCTGAATCCCATCAATCATGCCAGCACGCGCGCCGGCATCCATCGCTACAAGGTGGAACCCTACGTGGTATGCGCGGATGTCTACTCCGCGCCGCAACATGTGGGACGCGGCGGCTGGACTTGGTATACGGGCTCGGCAGGGTGGATGTACCGCACAGCGGTGGAAGGCATCTTGGGAATCAAGGTGCGCGGCGCAACGCTGGTCATTGACCCGTGCATTCCGCGCGCGTGGCCGGGATTTGAGTTCACTTACAAACATGGAACGTCGCGCTATCGCATCACCGTCAAGAATCCTCGCGGTGTGAATCGCGGCATCGCCCAAGCCACGCTCGATGGCAAGAATTTGGACGGCGTGCCCGGCGAAATTCAATTGACGGATGACGGGCGCTATCACTACGGCGAAATCACCCTGGGGTAATCGGCGGCCGGCCCGGTGATGTTGATCGGCTGATATAGCGCTCGCCAGAGAGGCTGAGAAGAGTCAAGGCACGAAGGAGCAGTGCCTTGACTCTTCTCAGCCTCCCTGGCGAATGCTCGAGCCGATCAACATCACATGCCGGAGCTGCCGGCGGGTGTTGGACGATATCTGAATTTCCCAGGCCTACGAGTGCGCCGAAGTCACCCATCCGATGTAGCCACTCGAATCTCACCCTGCAGCACTTGTGAGATTGAGCGTCACGCATGCAAGGGCCGCTCAATTTCACAGTGCCGAGGTCTAGTCTGCGGGCCTGGACTTCAATGCGCTCACGGCCTTGGCCAGGAGCATCTTGGCCACGGCATTGGCGGGAACGAAGCGCAACAATCGCAGGGCAAGCGCGGGACGCGCAAGCAGCAGGCCGCCGGCAAGCGCGCCCAAGGTACCCAAACCTCGGCTGCTCATCAGCATTTGCATGGTGCGGCTGCGCGGGAATCCTAGGTGGCCGTTCATGCCGGCATCGCCGATGCCGTTGCCCTCGGTTGGGGGTGGATCGAGCAGCACGCGCAGTTCCTGGCGAGACTGCGCAAGTCGCTGGTAAAGCATCTCTCTGGCTGCCGCGTCGTGGTCCGCCATGTCAATTCTCGTCCGAGGACAAAATCTTTTCGAGAATGACGCGATCTTCCTGCCACTCGCGACGCACATCCGAGAGCAGCGGCGAACGCGCACGCGCCGCGCGCGCCCGATACACGGCGGCTGCGATGGCGGCGACTAGAAATCCGCCGGCCATCCAGGCAATGGCAGCGACGCGATAAGGCGTGTCCCAGTAGTAGGCGATTATCCCTAAGCAGATCAGGAAAACTGCAAACAATACGCAGATCGCAACGATCGCCGAGGCCACCACTTGCGCCGTGATCTCGCGATGGGTGCGCGCAAGGTCCAAGCCCGCCAATTCAATATAGGCACCGATATGGCGCATCAGCGCAGGGGCGGCTTTGGGCAGTGACCATAACCCTCGCACTGTTGTGTCTTGGCTCTTAAGAGCGACGGGTCGCTAAAATACCCACTACCGCACCGACCAATGCCGCAATGCCGATCGCTTGCCAGGGGCTCTCTCGAACATAGTCATCCGCCGTGCTCGCGACGTTTTGCGCCTGGCGCCTTATGGACTCCGCGCCATCCGAAAGACTTTGCTTCGTGGCGTCCACCGCACGCTGCACCTTGCCTCGCACGCGAACCACATCGGCATCTTTCAGATCAGCGATTCGCGCCATGAGGTCTTCGACGTCCGAGATCAGATTTTTGATCTCGCCGGAAGCAGCGCCCTTGATATCGCTAATGCCATCGGCCAGGTCATTCTTCAAGCGGCGACCCGTGGCGCGAGCCTGGTCCGCCGTATTGTCAAAATTTGCTTCCATTTCATTCTCCTTAGGTGGATGGGCCAGCGGTGCCCGTTGCGCTCAACCGCACTGTTGCGCACTATGCAGGCACCCCCTCGGGGGAGCCATCGGTTCGTCCCGAGCCCGCCTGTAGGAATACCCTCACATGTTAAACTCAACCTCTGCAACGCGGGCATTTAAATGAAAATTCTGGGCGAGGAGATTGGCGAAATCGGCCGTTGGTACCTGGCGCTGCCGCCGGTCCTGCTGATCGGGTTCCTCATTGGACTCTTCTTTCTCGCCGCTGCTGGCCAAACCCGCCTGAATCAGGCCAATGAGCGCGCGCACCTCTCGCAATTGCGGGGCCAGGCCCTCAATGAGTTCGCGGGCCTGATCACGGATGCGGAGTCCGCTCAACGCGGATATTTGCTCACGGGAGAGAGCGCGTATCTAACTCCCTATGCCAATGCGGTGACCCGCGTCGGGCAGGCGCTCGATCGGCTGCATGACGCCTATGGCGGGGATGAAAGCAGCGAATTTCACGAGTTGCGGGTGCTGACGGGGAAGGAGATCGGGGAACTCGAGGTTGGCGTTGCGCTGCTCAAGAGACATGGTATTTCTGCGGCGGTGAGCGTGATCGGCACGGATGTGGGCAAGCGCACTATGGACTCGATCGGCGCCATCATCGCCACCATGCGCAGCGAAGAGGCGAACGAGTCGGCGGCGGCCGACGAGGATTGGCAAAAGGATTTTCGCCTCTCGCGCTGGGTGTCGGCGGCGGGGGCGACTTTGAATATCGGCCTGGTACTGCTCGCGATCCGGCTGGTATACAGCGATATGAGGCGTCGTGCGCTCCAAGCCGCCGCGCTGCGCGATCAGAAGATACAGCTGGAGCAGCAAGTGGCGGCGCGAACCAGCGAATTGACCGCACTCTCGACGCATTTACAGGGCGTGTCCGAGCAGGAAAAGTCTGCTCTGTCGCGTGAGTTGCATGATGAATTGGGCGGACTGTTGGTGGCGGCCCGTATGGACCTGTCCTGGCTGCAGCAACGACTGCCGATTGCGGACCCGTCCATCGAGCAGCGTTTCAAGCGTATTCACGATTCCTTGAGCGCAGGCGTCGACTTAAAACGCCGCGTGGTCGAGGAACTGCGCCCGACGTTGCTCGACAACATGGGGCTGTTCACTGCCTTGCGGTGGCAATTCAAAGAGACCTGCCGGCGCACCGGCTTGCGCTGCACTGAAACCATTCCCGAAGGCGAATTGAAATTCACCCCCGATGCCGCCATCGGCATTTTTCGAGTTGCACAAGAAGCCCTGACGAATATCTTGAAACATTCGGAAGCGAAATCGGCCGACCTGTTCATCGCCATGGATCGGGACACATTTACTTTGCGCATCACAGATGACGGCAAAGGTATCCCGAGCAACTGCCTGGCAACCAGCACGTCGCATGGTTTGGTCTCGATGCGACACCGCATCGCCGGCTTGGGTGGAACCTGGGAACTTGCCAGTCCAAGCTCCGGCGGCACCGTGGTTACCGCGCGCATTCCCTTGGCCAGGGTGCTGCCGCAGAACGCAGCGGAAGGAGACGAGCACGCGCTCACCTCCTTGGTTCTCCAGCCCTGACCTTGGGAACTCTAACCTAGAGCCCCGAACGCGGCGCGATCGCCGAACCATTGGCGCCGCCGATCACGACTTCCACGCGGCGATTCAACTGGCGTCCGCCGGTGTCGTTGTTGCTGGCGACTGGATACGCTTTGCCATAGCCCTCGGTGCTGATTCGCGCAGCATCGATATTTTGTCTGACCAAAGCGGCCTTCACCGCATCGGCACGGCGCTGCGAGAGCTCTTCGTTGTAGGCGTCGCTGCCCACGCTGTCGGTAAAGCCGTCGATCTGCACACGCCGCTCCGGATGCTCCGTCAGGAATTGCGCGAGTTGCTCAATCTTGCGCATTCCGCCGGATTTAAGCTCCGATCTACCCGTGTCGAACATGACATCCCCCAGAGTCAGCACCAATCCGCGCGGCGTTGGGGTTGCCTTCAAAGCCGCGAGTTCCGCCTGAGCCTGCGCAGCTTCTTGGTTTGCCTGATCTCGCTGGCTCAGTGCGTCTGCGGCCACGGCCTGGGAATTGGCGGCCGATGCCTTCGCGTTCTCCGCCTCGCGCGTGCGCGCGGCCAGCATGATCTGGTTACGCTCCGTCTGACCCGCCGCCACCCGCGCGTCATCCGCTTTCGCTGCCGCATGCGCCTGTGCAATGCGCGCATTTTGCGTGGCAAGGTAGGCCGGCTGCGCGATTTCCGCGTCGTGGTGGTGCAACGCTGCATCTTCGGCAACACCAAGGTCCTTCCTGGCTCGATCCAAATCCAGCGGCGCGTACTTGGCTACGTTCGGATCCGCCTCAGCCGTCTGCACGGCCGCACGAGCATCCTCGAGTGCTGCGTTGGGTTGCGGCATGGAAGCGCAGGCGCTCAAGGCGATGGCCAACCCCATTCCCGTGATTAGTTTTGCGTTCATGACTGACATCCTCATTGATTAGGTTGGGTGCTGCGCAACGATTCTTGCCGTAGCGCCTGCAGATTTGCGTCAAATTCCTTTGCGGCCTTGCGCGAGTGTTGTTCTTGCGCGGTCGCCTCGGCCAACTGCGCGTCAACATTCGCCTGCTCAGCCAATTGGGTCGCAGGCGCGGCATCGTGGTCGGCCGCCGCTTTTTCGGCGCGTGCCAATTTGTCACGCGCCGCAGCCATCTCCACCGGCGCCAATTCCGGCGCCCCTGATTGTTCCGCGCGTTGCACGGAAGACTTCGCCACCGCAAGCTTCTCGTTTGGAACCGGCGTGGTGACGCAGCCGGCACTCAACACAATTGCCGCGCATAGGGCCACGTACCTGAGATCGGATTTTCCTATTAACATGTGTTACTCCCCGTGATGTCGCTGCCTTTCGGCGCATTACATTTCAAGGAGCAAACTGCGTGCCATATGTAAACTCGGGCGGCGCGCGGGTGCTTCGCGCGATTCACGCAGGACGCGAATTTTCAGACCGATCGGATGTAGATATTGCCGGACGCGCTGGTAGACATTACGAGAATGTCGGACGGATATGACAACGAACGCCTGATAATCCCCGCCAAATCTAGCGCTTTGCGCTTACTGATGGTTTTGCGGACTTGAGCGCTGGCCGGGCGCTCAATGCTTCGACAGATGCGCTTCGCAGATCTCGTGCAGTACTTCGGGCAGCCGGCCGTAGTCGCGGGCCTTGTCGAGAAAATGCGTCGCGCCGAGCGCGATCGCTGCATTCTTGTATTCGGGCAGGTCGTAGTTCGTGAGCACGATGATGCGCGGCTTCTGCTGCGTGGTGGCCAGCGCGCGCATGACGCCAAAGCCCGTGCCCTGCTTCAGATGCAAATCGAGGATGATCACATCGACAGCGTCGCGCTTGACCGCGGCCAGAGCTGCCGACTCGCTGTCCGCCGTTCCGATCAATTCCACATCGGAAATCTGCCGGATCGCCTCGGTCAACCTCTCAGTCAATACCTTGGAGTCCTCGACCAGTAATACCCGCAGAGAGCGCACCATTAACATGTCGCCCTAGACAAACGCACGACGCTTCGAAAGGTTCTCACCACGGCATGCCGCTTATTGAATGAGGCCGTTGCGCAGCGCGTAGGACGTTATGTCGGCATTCGCGGTGAAGCTCATCTTTTCCAAGATCCGGCTTCGATAGGTGCTGACGGTTTTGACGCTCAGGCTGAGTTCATTGGCGATGTCCGAAACGCCGCGTCCGGCCGCCAGTTTGCAAAAGATTTGGAACTCCCGCGTGGAAAGCCGCGCGTGCAGCGGTTTGTCCGGATCGCCGTCCAGATCCGCCACCAAAATCTCGGCCAGCGCGGCACTCACATAGCGCCGTCCCGATAGCACGGTGCGCACCGCCTTCATGAGTTCTTCGGGGGCACTGTCTTTCGAAAGATATCCGCTCGCGCCGGCACGCAAAACGTTCACGGCATACTGTTGTTCCGGCAGTCCGCTCATGACGAGCACTCTGACGCTGGGATGTCCGGTTTGAATGTGCCGCAAAATATCCAGCCCGCTGCGGTCAGGCATGTGAATATCCAGCAGGACCAAGTCCCATTCCGATTCACGCAAGGCATCGAGCGTCGCGTTGCCGCTGGCCGCTTCTCCGACCGCATTGATGCTCGAATCGGCTTCGAGAAATTGCTTGAATCCGGCTCGGACCACCGCATGATCGTCTGCGATCAGTACTCTTGACACTTTTAGTTCCCCCAAAATGGCGCGCAATCAGGAATTCGCGCATTCCTGTCTTTGTGAATAGCCGTTCAGCTTGTTATACAGCGTCTTCAAGCTGCAGCCCAGCGCATCGGCGGCACGGCGCTTATTGCCCTTGAAATAGTCCAGGGTGGCTTCGATCAACGAGCGCTCCATATCATATATCCGCGATCCAACGCGAATCTCCAGGCGGTCGCGATCCGCGGCGCTCCCATTGCCCGGCGCTTGCGAGCCCGATCCCAGCTCGCCTCGGGCGCCATTCTGAATGAGCGGTGCCAACTCTAAAACACTGTCCCCCAGAATGAACGCGCGCTCGATGCAGTTCTTCAATTCACGCACGTTGCCCGGCCATGAATGCTGAAGGAGCGTCATGCGCGCATGCGCGGAGAGCCGCTTTTGCGTCATGGACTGTGCATTGAGCTCGGCCAAAAAATGATTCGCCAGCAGCTCAACATCGTCGCCGCGATTGCGCAGCGGCGGCATATCGATCGGAAATACCGCCAAGCGGTACAGCAGGTCTTCGCGCAGCTGACCGGCTTGCACTGCCGACAGAGGACAGCGATTGGTGGCGGCAATGACCCGTACGTCGGAAGTGTATTCGGTATTCGCACCGACTCGGTAGAACCTGCGGGATTCGAGCACGCGCAGCAGCCGCGTTTGCATTTCCAACGGCATTTCCGTCACTTCGTCGAGGAGCAGCGTCCCGCCATTCGCGCGTTCGAACACTCCGGCGTGCGCGCGCACTGCGCCCGTGAAGCTGCCTTTCTCGTAACCGAATAACTCGGCCTCGATGAGGCCCGCGGGAATCGCGCCGCAATTGATGGCGATGAAAGGTTTGCCGTAACGCGCGCTGCATTCGTGGATCATTCGCGCGGCGAGTTCCTTGCCGGATCCACTCTCGCCGGTGAGCAATACGCTGGCCTCGGTGGGACCCACACGCTCGATCAGGCGAAACACCTCCTGCATCGCAACCGAGTTGCCCAGCAAAGACTCGATTGCGGATATGGCAGGCGGTGCGGAACGCTCGGGAAGGCCAAAGCTCACACTGTTCATTACAAATCTCCTGGTGAACGCGCTTGTGTAATCGTTACACGTCACTCTTGATAATTTGTAACCTGTGCAGCTACGCCAAGCCAGGGCAGAGGGCTGATCCTCGGCTCGGAATTCGCGCTGAGCGCTGTCGGTGTTTGTCTGACACGCGTGTGCAAGAGCTTGAATACAAAGGCTGAATCGGACCTTTTAGAGCCTCTGCGGGGGCCGGCTGAGATCGAAATTCACGCTTGGCACACGCTATGCACTCTCAAACGCTGCACCGCAGCGCCAACAGGTCGTGAACTGCGGTTCGAGGTGCTCGCCGCACTGGGCGCAGACCCAAGGAGCGCCGGACGGCGCGGCGGCCGCTCTCTCCAAGGCACGCAGGGCGGCAGATTCGAGCGCGTCCTCCACCCAAACCTGCGGCCAGGTTTCCAGCATCGGCAAATCACCGAGCGCGCCGGCCAGATACTGATTTCGCAGCTCGCTTTCGATGCCCGCGGCGATCAACACATTGCGCGCGTGCGCGACTTGCAAGAGCGAGGCAGCGCGGAATACCCGTTTCACGGTTCTAGAGACTCCTAGCGCAGAGATCTCAAGAACGCGCCGACATCCTCGCCGCGTTCCAGTGTCTCCACCAGCGCCGAGCCCACCACGACGCCATCGACGTGCGGCGCAAGGCGTGCGACTTGACGGGCGGAGCGAATGCCGAAGCCGGCGCACACCGGAACCTCGGCGAGGCTTTTGACACGATCCATGTATTCGAGCACATCGAGCGGCACGTCCGCGAATTTACCGTCGGCGGATTTTCCGGTCGTGCCGGTCATGGTCACGGCGTAAATAAATCCCTTGGCTTCGCGGCAGAGCATTTCCAGGCGCTCGGGCGGCGTCACCGGCGTCACCATCTGCACCAACGCCAGGCCCTCGGCCTCGAGCGCGCGATGCAAATCGCCGCTTTCCTCGAAGGGCAGATCCGGCACGATGAAACCACTGACGCCCGCTCGCGCAGCGGTGCGCGGCAGCTGCTCCATTCCAAATGCCAGCAGCGGATTTAAATAGCTCATCAGCAGGATGGGCACGGGATGGCGCGGCTCGATTGATTTCAATTCATCAAGAATCCACGGCAGCGTAACCCCGTCGGCCAGGGCGGCGAAGCTCGCGCGCTGAATCGTGGTGCCATCGGCCATCGGATCACTGAAAGGAACGCCGATTTCAACCACATCGCAATTGCCGGCGACGGCGGCGAGATTTTCTTTGAATTTCCGGCGGCTCGGAAAGCCGGCAGTCAAATAACCCACCAATGCCGGACGGCCCTTGGCGACGACCGCTTGAATGGCCGCACCGATGCGCTCGCTCGCGAGCACTAGCGCGGCTCTTTGAGAAGCGTGTTCTGCAAAATGGGCATGTCCTTGTCGCCCCGGCCCGAGCAGCCAATCAGGATATGCGCTCCTGGATTTTTCAGCGCGAAGCGGCGCGCGCCAAAAAAAGCATGCGCGCTTTCGATGGCCGGCAAAATGCCTTCGTATTTCGCGCACTCCGCGAGCGCGTCCAATGCTTCTGTATCGGTCGCCGACTCGTAAGTCACCCGACCGATCTTCATCAGGTATGCATGCTCGGGGCCCACTCCGGAATAATCCAAGCCCGCGGACACCGAATGCGTTTCGCGCACCTGCCCGAAAGCGTCCTGAAGAATGAGCGTATAGCTGCCCTGCAACACCCCTGGCGTGCCGAAAGTCAGCGACGCAGCGTTGTCGCCCAGGCCTGCACCGCGTCCGCCGGCCTCAACGCCGAGCAACCGCACCGAATGATCCTCGAGAAACGGGTGGAACAATCCAATGGCGTTCGAACCGCCGCCCACGCACGCCACGGCGACGTCGGGCAGGCGCCCGGCGGCTTCCAACATTTGCGCACGCGCCTCGCGGCCGATCACCGACTGCAATTCGCGCACGAGATAAGGATAGGGATGTGGTCCCACGGCGGATCCCAGGGAATAGTAAGTGCCGTCGGGATCGGAAACCCAGTCTCGCAGCGCTTCGTCGATGGCGGCGCGCAAGGTTTTATCGCCGCCAGTCACCGCCACCACCGTGGCGCCGAGCAACTTCATGCGGTCCACATTGGGCGCCTGCCGTTCGACGTCGACCGCGCCCATGTAGACCACGCAAGGCATGCCGAGCCGCGCGGCCGCCGCCGCGCTCGCAACCCCGTGTTGACCCGCGCCGGTCTCGGCGATGATGCGCTTTGCCCCCAAGCGCTTTGCCAGCAGAGTTTGCCCGATGGCGTTGTTGATTTTATGCGCGCCGGTATGAGCAAGGTCCTCACGCTTCAGCCACACTTGCGCGCCCCAACGCTTGCTCAAAGACGGCGCAGGCGACAGCGCCGTCGGACGGCCCACCCAGGTGTTGAGCTCATGGCAAAATTCGGCTTGAAATTCGGGCTCATGCAAATACCGATCGATGCCCGCCTGCAGCCGGTCGAGCGCCGGCACCAGCGTCTCGGGCACGTAGCGGCCGCCAAAGGCGCCGAAGCGGCCCTTGCCGTCGGGCAAGCTCGCCGGTGCGGCGTCGGCGCGCAACAGTGAACTCAAGATTCATTCTCCAACCGCGCCGCGGCCGCACGCGCGGCACGCACGAATTCGTGGATCTTCGCCGGGTCCTTGACGCCCGGCTCGGACTCGACGCCGCTGCTGACGTCAACACCGAAGGGCCGCACCGCCTGAATGGCCTCGGCAACATTTTGCGCCGATAAGCCACCGGCAAGAATCACTTCGGTCTGCCGCGCGAGTTCCGCGGCTCGTCCCCAGTCGGCCAACTCGCCGATGCCGCTCGAGGGACCTTCGAACAACATCCGGCCCGGCAAGGGGTTCGGCGTCTTGCGCCCGAAGCGCACGACGGGCAGCACCTTGATATGCGCCGGAATTTTCAGCTCGCGCAAGTCCTCGACGTCGGTTTGAAAATAATCCGGCTTTAGGATCCTGCAAATCTCATCGACTTTCATTTGCAGCGGGTGCTGCGCCACGGCGATGCGCAAAATGCCCGGCGGCGCGAGCGCTGCCAGCTGCGCGGCCTGCCCAGGCGTGACCTGCCGCGGACTCGGTGCGAAAACGAAGCCGATGGCGTCGACGTTGGCGTCCGCCGCCGCGGCGACCGCATCCGCGCCGGTGATTCCGCATATCTTGATCCACATGGCGCGGAGTGTAGCCATTTAAGCTTTCACTGTCCGGGTCGTTGCCAATATTTCACGCAGCAGCTGCTGCGGGTCATCGCGGCTCATGAGCGCCGTGCCGATCAGCGCCAGCCGAAACCCCAGGCGCATCATCCGGACTGCATCGGCCGCCGAGGCGACGCCGCTTTCCGCCACCGCCGGCCGATCGCGGGGCAGCCGCGGCGCCAGTGCCTCGAATCGTTCGGGCACAACTTCCAGGGTCTGCAAATCCCGGCTGTTGATGCCGACGAGGATGTCATCCGCGCCGCTGCCGGCGAGGCTACGCGAGGCGAGCAATTCTCGCGCCGCGTGCAAATCGTCGGCGTCGAACGCCTCGAGCAGCACGAACAGGCGGTGTTCGGCCGCCATATCCAGCAGTTGCACCATTTGCGATCGCGACAGCATTCTTACGATCAGGAGCACGCCGCCCGCGCCAGCCGCGCGCGCCTCCAGCACCTGGTACGGATCCACCAGGAAATCCTTGCGCATTGTGGGCACGTTGAACGGCACCAGCGCCGCACTGGCCTGGCTCAAATGCTCCAATGAACCGTCGAAGCGAGAGGGCTCCGTCAGCACAGATACCGCGACGGCGCCGCCCTTCGCGTAGGCGGTCACTCGCTTCAGCCAGTCCTGGTTTTGTGAGCCGAGCCGGCCGGCCGCAGGCGACATCAACTTCAGTTCGGCGATGACATCGAACCCTTCAGCCGACAATACCAGCCGCGGGCCGCGCGGTGCCGCCTTCGCGCGTCTCTCGAGTGCGGCGAACGGCTCAGCGGCCTTCGCCTGCACCGCCCGCGCGGTGCTTAGGCGTGCCATCTCGTCCAAGAAGCCGCTCATTCGCGCCCCCTCGATGCGTCTCCGTGAAGCGCGAACGCGCGTAACCGCTGCAGCCACGCCAGCGCCTTGCCGCTGTCGATGACGGCACGCGCCAATGCAATCCCTTCCGCGATGGATTGGGCTCGTCCGGAAATCAGCAAAGCCAACCCGCATTGCAGCACCAGCGTGTCGTGATGCGCACCCTGATCGCGGCCTTCGAACACATCGAGCAGCGCTTTGAGATTCGCCTTCGCATCCCCACCCTTCAGCGCGAGTGGCGAGCAACGCGCAATTCCGAACTCCTCGGGATTGACGTCGCGGCGCGTGATTTGATCGCCCGCGACGTCGAACGCCACGAAGGATCCGATGGGAGTCGCTTCATCCCACCCGCAAGCCCCATGCACCACCCAACCTCGCTCGATGTGCATGCCCGCGAGGGTGCCGGCCATCAGTTCAGCGGTGCGCGCATCGTACGCGCCGACCAGCAAGAAGCGCGGCGCGGCGGGGTTCGTCAACGGTCCGAGCAGATTGAACACCGTGCGAATGCCGAGCGCGGTCCGAATCGGCGCGAGCGCCTTCATCGCAGGATGAAAGTACGGCGCGAACAGAAAGGTGAACCCGGTAGCCACGAAACACTCCGCAGCGCGATTCTCATCGAGCGGCAGAGTGAAGCCGATGGCTTCGATCAAATCGGCGCTGCCGCTGCGGCTCGAGATCGATCGGTTGCCGTGCTTCACCACGGGGAGGCCGCAGGCGGCCGCCAGCAACGCGGCGCCCGTGGATAAATTCAAACTTCCGGAGCCGTCGCCGCCGGTGCCGACGATGTCGATGGCGTCGATGGCGGCCGGAAGCGCGGGCTTCAGTGCCAGCGCGCGCATTGCGCCGGCGAAACCGCGCACCTCGTCGGCCGTGACGCCTTTGGCGCGCAGCGCCGAGAGCAATGCGCCGGCCATGGCAGGTGCCATATCCGGAGTCGTGAGCAAGCGCAAGAGAGCGTCGGCATGTACCTCGCTCATGTCGCGCCGCTCGAGCAAGTGCTCCAGGATTTCGCGTGGATTGTTCACATCAGCTCTTCAGAAAATTTCCCATGAGCGCCGGACCGTCCGGCGTGAGCACGCTTTCCGGATGGAATTGCACGCCTTCTATGGGCAAAGATCTGTGGCGTACACCCATGATTTCGCCCTCAGCCGTCCGAGCGGTCACTTCGAGCTCGGCCGGTATTGAACCTGGCTCGGCGATCAACGAGTGGTATCGGCCGGCCTCGAAATTCTGGCGCATGCCGGCGTACAGGCCCTTGCCATCGTGCAGCACCGGCGACACCTTGCCATGCATGAGGCGCGCAGCGCGCACCACCTTGCCGCCGAATACCTCGACCAAGGATTGATGTCCGAGACAGACGCCGAAAATCGGAATGCGCCCGGCAAAAGCCTGGATCATTCGCATTGATACCCCGGCATCGCGCGGCGTGCCCGGTCCGGGTGAAATGATCAAGTGCGTATATTTCTGGGCCAGCGCTTGTTCCACGCCGATCGCATCGTTGCGGTGTACGTCGACTTCGGCTCCCAGAATCAAGAATGCCTGCACCAAGTTGTAGGTGAACGAATCGTAGTTGTCGATGAGCAATACGCTCGCGGGCATTTATAGGCCCTCCGCTGCAAGCTCGAGCGCCCGTCGCAGCACCGCGCTCTTTGCAAGCAACTCGGCATATTCGGCGTGCGCAGTACTGTCGGCGACGATACCGCCCCCCGCCTGGTAACTGTAAGTATCGCCGCGAAAGACCAACGTGCGGATCGTGATGGCCTGGTCCATGTCACCATGCCGGCCGAAATAACCCACCGTCCCGCCGTAAAGCTGGCGTCCCACGGGCTCGAGTTCGTCGATCAGCTCCATCGCGCGCACCTTGGGTGCCCCTACCAGCGTACCCGCGGGAAAAGTGGCGGCGAACAGGTCGAAAGCATCCTGGCCGGATTTCAAACGGCCCTTCACGCCGCTCACGATGTGCATGATGTGACTGTAGCGTTCAATCACCCGATAGGGATCGACGCTCACGGAGCCCGCGACGGCTACGCGCCCCAAATCGTTGCGCGCAAGATCGACCAGCATCACGTGCTCGGCATTCTCTTTCGGATCGCCCAGCAATTCAGCTTCCAGCGCCGCGTCGCTTGCCTCGTCGAGGCCGCGAGGCCGCGAGCCCGCGATGGGCCGCAATTGCGCCTGCCCCGCGTGACACTTCACCAGCGCTTCGGGCGAGGAACCCACCACGGTGATATCCCCTAGCTCGCAAAAAAACATGTAGGGCGAGGGGTTCAGGAGGCGCAGCGCGCGATAGGCTTCGAACGGCGCGAGGCTGTGGGTCCCTTCGAATCGCGAGGCGAGCACCAGCTGGTACACATCGCCCGACGCAATGTATTCCTGCGCGCGCAGCACGCGCGCCGCGTGCGCCTCCTCGGTTAAGGAAGGCACCGCCTTCGAGAATTTTCCAGGCGCGAGCAGGGGCACCGCGCCGCGCAGCGCCTGAATCACTTCGCGCCGTAGGGCTTGCCGATCAGCTTCGGTACCGTCGTGCAGGAGCGCGACGCCGCGCGTCAGATGATCGAATACCAAGAGCGAACGCGGTGCGACATAGTGAGCGTGCGGCGTCTGCGTTGCATCGAGACTGCGGCCGGGGACGCGCTCAAAATAGCGCACAGCATCGTAGGCGGTGTATCCGACCAAGCCGCCCAACAAGGGAACGCCGGGAATCTTTGGGCTGGGACTGGGTGCGCGCGCCAATGCGCCGCGCAGCACACTTAAGAATTCCTCCTTATTCCCGGGCCGCGGCGAATGCACGCCGCCGATGTTCACGCCCGAAGGGTCGATGCGAACTTCCAGACAATCGCCGAAGCCGATGAATGAGTAGCGCGCCAGCCGCTCGCCGCCCACGACGCTTTCCAGAAGGAATCGCGGACGAAAGGGCGCGAGCTTCAGATACGCGGAGACCGGCGTATCAAGATCGGCTGCAATGTCAAAAGGCGGTTTCATTCATGCACACACAAGGCAATAAAAAACCCATCGCCACTTGTCGCGGAGATGGGTTCTGGAAACACGAAAATTCGAAAGCTAAACGACGAGCCCACTCCTTACGAGAGACGCCACCACCAGGTGTTGCGGAGAATGTGCGCGGTCGACATGCGGTGAGTATCGCTGTCTTTTGCAGCCAGCGTCAATGGCGCAAGCGCCAAAATCGCCGATGAGCATCTATTTTTTTGCGCTTGTTTCCAGCTTTTTCTTGTATTTTCGCGTCAATTCGACAAATCGGGGCGTCAAGCCGACGTCCTCGTAGACCGGATCGCCGTGATCGTCGCGCGATATGATTTTGGGGCCTTTTTCGTAGGGCATGGCCGCGGCAATCTCGTCCAAACCGGCTCCCAGCAAGTCCGTCACGAGTTCCTCGATCGAGCGTCCGGGAAACAGCTCGGCCAAGGCCTGCAGTCTCGCCGCATCATCGAGCGGCAAGCGAACGGCATACTCCGTCGCGGTCCTCGTCGGCGCGGGCGTCTTCTTCCACCGATCGAGCAAGGGCTTGAATTTCACGACTACTCCGCCATACCAGACATTTGCGACCGGTTATTATAGACCGCGGGGACATTCCATCAGCGCCCAATCCAAGCTTCGACCCATCAATTTGCCGAGTTCGGGCAACTCGCCGCATTCGCCGGACGATGCAGGCGGTGGAGCGGGCGGCTGGCGCCGCAATCTTGCGGGTGTGTTCGAATACAGCAGCCGCGCCCTGGGGCTGGTCTGGAGCACCAACAGAGCACTCTCCATCACGCTCGCCGTGCTCACATTGATTGCCGGCGTGCTGCCGGCGGGTGTGGCCTATGTTGGCGCGCAAATTGTAGACGCGGTGATTCACGCGGCGGACCTGCATCATCGCACCGGCACGACTTACCTGAAGGACGTCGTGCGGTATGTCGCCCTGGAAGCACTGCTGGTTGCCGCCACCGCCATGGCGCAACGAGGGATTTCTCTCTCTCAGTCGCTGCTGCGGGCGCAATTGGGTCAACGCGTCAACGTCATGATCTTGGAAAAGGCGCTGACACTGGATTTGACGCAATTCGAGGATTCCGAATTTTACGACAAGCTGACGCGCGCACGGCGCGAGGCGTCCAGCCGTCCGTTGAGCCTGGTTATGCGGACCTTCGCACTGGGACAAAACGCAATCTCACTGATTTCCTTCGGCGGATTGCTGTACCGCTTCTCGCCGTGGGCGGTGCTGCTGTTGGTGCTCGCCGGACTACCGGCGTTTCTAGCCGAAGCGAAATTTTCGGGCGAAGCGTTCAGGCTGTTCCGCTGGCGTGCGCCCGAGTCGCGCATGCAAATCTATTTGGAATCAGTGCTGGCGCGTGAAGACTACGCCAAGGAAGTCAAACTCTTCGACCTAGGGCAGCGATTTCTCGATCGCTATCGCGACATTTTCACCCGCCTGTATCGCGAAGATCGCGATCTGACCTTGCGCCGCGACGCCTGGGGCTTTGGACTGGGGCTGCTCGGAACCGCCACGCTGTACGGCGGCTACGTTTGGATCGCCGTGGAAACCGTGCTGGGTGCCATGACCGTCGGCCAGATGACCATGTATCTGATGCTGTTCCGGCAGGGGCAGGCGGCGGTCAGCGCGGCATTGTCGGCGGTCAGCGGGCTCTATGAGGACAATCTGTATTTGTCGAACCTGTTTGAGTACTTGGAACAGCCGGTCGGCAGCGGCAGCGTCAAGGGCGATAAATTCAAAGGGCCGGATCCCGGCGACGGCATCCGCTTCGAGGATGTCGAGTTCGTCTATCCGGGCGCGGCCACGCCGGCGCTGTCCGGCATCAATCTGCACGTTCGCCCGGGAGAGAGTCTGGCGCTGGTGGGGCAAAACGGCTCTGGAAAAACCACCCTGATCAAATTGCTGACCCGCCTCTACGAACCGACCCACGGCAGGGTTTTGCTCGACGGGCTCGATCTCAAGGAATGGGACGAGACCGCGTTGCGCCAGCGCATCGGAGTGATTTTTCAGGACTTTGCGCGCTATCAAATGTTGGTGGGCGAAAATATCGGCGCAGGCGATGTCCGCGCATTCGACGATGAGACGCGCTGGCGCACTGCCGCTGCCAAGGGTCTGGCGGCGGAATTCGTGGAACAACTTCCCGGCGGCTACCACGCCCAGCTCGGCAAGTGGTTCAAGGATGGGCGCGAATTGTCCGGCGGCCAGTGGCAGAAAATCGCGCTGGCACGCGCGTTCATGCGCAGCGATGCCGATATCCTCGTCTTGGATGAGCCTACCGCGGCCATCGATGCCGGCGCGGAAGCGGAAGTGTTCGAGCATTTTCGCGAATTGACGCGCAACCGCATCGCCATCGTCATTTCGCACCGATTTTCGACGGTGCGCATGACCGATCAAATCTTGGTGCTCGAGGAAGGCCGCATCGTCGAGCGCGGCAGCCATGAGACGCTGATGGCGGCCGACGGTCAATATGCGAAGCTATTCACTTTGCAGGCGCGCGGATATCGTTAGAGAATCTATTGAGGTTGGATCATGGTCACGACAATTGGGCGTTTGGTCTTGGGTCTAACTGCGGCTCTGGCGCTGGCCGCGTGTCATCAAGCCGATACACCCGCGCCGGCAACCGCCTCGAGTAACGACGTGAAAATGGGCACGTACCGCGTGGTGCTTACCACGCCCGGCGGCGAGCTGCCGTTCGGTCTCGAACTCAAACAGCAGGATTCTCATCCTGTTGGCTACCTGATCAACGGCGAGGAGCGGCTGCTGCTTGGCGAGGTGAGGATCACGGGTTCCCATTTGGAAATCCCCATGCCCGGATACGGGAACGTGCTCAAGGCCGATGCGGCGGGGAATGAATTGCAAGGCGAGATATTCCTGGTCAAGCCGAATGACAAGAACCAACATGTCCCGCTGCATGCGACGTTGGGCGATACGTATCGATTTTTCGGCCAGCCGGCGCGCGACAACACCAATGTGTCCGGCCGTTGGGCGATGAAACTCATCGATGACAGCGGCGCAGCCGAAGCGGTGGTCGGCGAGTTCAGCCAATCGCATGACGTTGTCAGCGGCACGATCCTGACCGCCACCGGTGATCATCGCTACCTTGCGGGGCAAGTGAAGGACGATGAGCTGTATCTATCCACATTCGATGGCGCGCACGTATTTCTGTACAAGGCAAAAATCGCTGCGGACGGCAGCCTGGATGGGGACTGGTGGTCAGGCCTCGCGTTCCACGAGAAATGGATCGGCAAGCGCGACGCCGCGGCCCGGCTTCCCGATGCCTACGGCGTGACGGCGATGCGCACCGGCGTCAAGAACTTCGATTTTGCGTTTCCGGACCTGTCGGGAAAAATCGTGTCGTCCAAGGATCCGCAATTTCGCGGCAAGGTGCTCATCGTGGCGCTCGCCGGTAGCTGGTGTCCGAATTGTCACGACGAAGCAGCGTTTCTCGCTCCGCTTTACAGGGATTATCGCGGCAAAGGATTGGAGATCGTCTCGCTGCAATTCGAGCATTTCGGCGACTTCGAGCGTGCCGCAGAGGCTACTCAGCGCTTCCGCCGGCACTACGGCATCGAATATACGACACTGATCGCCGGGGTCTCGGACAAGGATGAGGCGGCCAAGAAATTGCCCATGCTGAAGAGCTTCGTGGCCTTTCCCACCACCGTCTTCATCGACCGTAAAGGCAACGTTCGCAAGATTCATACCGGGTACACCGGTCCTGCGACCGGCGATCATTACGTTCAATTCGTGAGCGACGTGAAGACCACCTTGGATCAGCTGCTGGCGGAGACTTAAACCTATGCCCTCTTTCGATGTGGTATCCGAAATCGATACGCACGAATTGACCAACGCGGTCGATCAGGCAGTGCGCGAATTGACGCAGCGCTTCGATTTCAAGGACACAGGAGCCAGCTTCGAGCTGGAAGAAACCACCGTGACCATGACCGCAGAGGCGGACTTCCAGTTGAAGCAGATGCTGGAAATTTTGAAGCTGCGCATTGCCAAGCGGGGAATCGACGTCGGTTGCCTGGACGTCAAGGATCCGGAAGTCAATCTCGCCAGAGCCAAGCAGCTCGTGATCTTGAAGCACGGCATCGACGCCGAAGCCGGCAGGAAGGTCTCGCGCTTGATCAAGGACTCGAAGCTGAAGGTTCAGGCGCAAGTCCAGGGCGACAAGGTCAGAGTAACCGGAAAAAAGCGCGACGACCTGCAGGAGGCCATCGCATTTTTGCGCAAGGCCGATGTCGGCGTGCCCCTGCAGTTCAATAACTTCCGCGACTGACCCCCGAGCGGGAGCTCAACGCCGCGCGAGCTCGACGCCGCGCCGGCTCAAGGCCGTTGCGCGAGGTGCTGGTAGTCCTCGGCGGTCAAGTCCGGCATTTTGCGCACGAACGCCACCACATCCCAGATCGCGGCATCGTCCAAGGTCTTGCTCCAGGCGGGCATCGCAGACATTTTGATGCCATGTTTGATGATCCAGAAGGCCCGCCGGGACTCTTGAATGTCTTCTTGCGCCAGACTCGGCGGATGCGGATAGAGCCCTGCCCGAAGATCCGACTTCGCCACGCCCGGCGCCAGATGGCAGCCCACGCAGAGCACTGCGTAGTGCTCTGCGCCGGACTTGATCATTGCCGGTGTCGCCGTGAGTTGCGGCTTGATTGAACCCAAGCGCGCCTCGATTGAACGATTGCGCAATTGCGTGATGAGAGCCAGCACGACCTTCGTGTGATGATCGTCGGCCCCGATGTTGTAGAGCCCCGACTCGACGAATAGCGCCGCGCCCAGGGCCCCCGAGAACAGAACGACGATAACGGCTAGAGTCACCTTTCTCATGGATGGCTCATTTGACGATGATGGTGCCGACCATGCGTGGATGAATCGAACAGGTGAAGTGGTACGTACCCGGCTTGTCGAACTTGAATGAGAAGCTCTCGTCGGTGTCGAGGGCCCCGGAACGGAACAGGCCCGCGTCGCTGACCACGGTGTGCGGTTCGTCGTCCTTGTTCACCCACGAAACCTGCGCACCCGCATTCACGGTCAAGGTGGTGGGCATGAACATGAAGTCCTTCACTTCGATGCTATTGGGAGCGGCGGCCTCGGACACCGCCCAAATCGCTGCCATTGCCGCAGCCATCAGCGGCAAGCTGATCGTCTTAGAATTCATGTTTATTCCTTGGGTAATAAATTGGGCTAGGCAAGCGCCGTGTCTTTGAGGGACAGCGCCGCCGGATGTTTCACGACCGAAACGCTGGTAATGCCGAGCATCTTGGACAGTTGGTCCGTCGGCACCTTGAGCGGCCCGGGTCCCGGACCTTCGCCTGCCGCCGGCTGCGGATACGCGGTCGAGCGGGCCGTGTGGAACGTGACGTTACCTTCCACCTTCTGAACGATCTGATGAATGTGCCCATTCAGAACGGTGACCGAGCCGAATCTTCGCAGCTGACTCATCAGTTGGTCGGCGTCGCCGGTTCCCCAGCCCCAGGGCTCATACACCGTCCACAGCGGCATGTGTGCGAAGACGACGACGGGTGTGCTCGCTGATCTGCCCTTCAGGTCCGCGGCGACCCAGGCAAGTTGCTCCGCGCCGAGATTGCCCAAGCCGCCTGGCTTGAATTGCAGCACGTTGATGAGCCCGACAAAGTGCACGCCCGCGTGATCAAAACTGTAGTAACCCTTGTTGTCGGAAGCTTTGCCGAACCGATTGAAGTACTCGGTGACGGTGGCATCCGTGGTGTCGTGTTCGCCGGGAACCGTGTGCATCTCGCTGGTTTTCAAGCGCGAGAACAGCTGCTGAGCCGTGTCGAATTCCGCAGCCTTCGACAAATGGGTGATGTCGCCGGTGTGAATGATGAGCGCCGGTTGTTCCTGCATGCCGTTCACCAGTTCGATGGTTTCGGTCAACGTGCCATTCACGTCGGGATTGGCATCCTTGTTGAAGCCGATATGCGTGTCGCTGATCTGCACGAACAAGGGCCTGCCAAGCTTGGCGGCGGCATATTTGTTGTCCGCCGCCATGGCTAGATTTATGGGCGTAAATACGCCGCCGGACAGTGCGAACAGGGTTCCGGCCCCGCCGTAGGCCATGCACTTCAGGGCTTTGCGGCGCGACAAAAGCGATTGATCATCCGACACGGCTCTCTCCTTTGTAGTTAGGGTTCAGGAGAGAAGACTTCGCGGCCTTGGGTTTTATTCCCTATAGGAATTTGTCCTACGGCTGGTCGCCGGCGTTGCCTGCGCGCAAAATGCCGGCGCGCGGTGTAGCTTCAAGCCAGGACCGACCATTCAAGGAGTGAGCCATGGGGATCAATAAATTCGCCTGTCGCTTGACCCTCTGCGGTTTGATCGCCCTGCCGGCAGCCTGCGCGACGGATTCAGTCGTCGTCACCGGCACGGCGCGTGCGCCCATTTCGCCGGCGGACGTCAAAATTTACTCACGCCCACCGGAAGTCTTCGAGGAGATTGCGATTCTGAATGCCTCAAAGAACAGCGCATTCACTACCGGCGGCCAGAAAACCGTCGACAAGGTGATTGCGGGCTTGAAAGAGCAAGCCGCGAAGGTGGGCGCAAACGGCGTGATCCTGGAAGGATTCTCCGATAGCCAAACCGGCTCGGTGGGATCGGGCGCCGGTTCGAGCTCCGTCTCCGGCAATTCCGCGGTCGGCGTGGGAGTCGGCGGATCTCTGGGGATTTATAAAAAGACCGGCCATGGCGTCGCCATTTTCGTGCCGCCGGGATCGGGTCCCGCACCTTGAGCTTAGGTTTGTTCGCGCAGCAGGCGCACCAGCCCTAGAAGCTCGTCCCAGCCGGTATCGGACACCGCGCAATATTGGATATCGCCCTGTTGCCAGAACGCGAGGTGGTAGCCGCTGCGCGTCGTATTGCTTAGGTTGTGCGTACCGTTCGCCGCCCAGGTGAACACATTGATGATATGCGCGCCGTGCTGGTACACCACCACCGCGGAGCGCTGATGGTCGATGTAATCGGCTCGCCCACCGATCAAGCGATAACCCTCTGATTCGAAGTCAGCGACTGCCGGGGAGACATCGGCGTGACCCGCAAACCACGGCTTGACCGTGTGCTTGTCCGTGGACACCACGTCGATCAAGTGCGCCGGCATCAGCGAGCGCACGTGGGCACTGACGATCTCATTGCTCAGCGGATTCAAAGTGGGCAGAACGAAAAAGAACGCCATGGCCGCGGCGAGCGCTGCGCCGCCGATGCCGCTCAAAGCGCCAATCCTGAATCCACGTCCGCCGTAACCTCTGGGCTGCCACGCGGGCCGCGACTTGCGCGGCGTTGCGCTCCTAACGGCCTCGTCGCCGGCGGCTGCGTCCGGCTCCCGGTCAATGGCCTGCAGGATTTGCGCGCGCAGTGCCGGCGGTGCCGTGGCATAGCTGATCCCGCTCCGCAAAGCACTGCGCACTTTCTCCAGATCTTGCAACAGTTCGCGGCACTCATTGCAGTGCTCGACATGCCGCTCGATCTCAGCGGCTGAAACCGCATCGACTTCACGGTCGAAATAGGCCTGCACCCGAAGCGATTCAGCGCACTGCACGCGGCTCTCCTTCGACTTCCTTCAACCACCTGGCCTTAAGGGAGGCGCGCGAGCGCGCCAGGCGCGACATCACCGTACCGATCGGCACGTTGGTGACGGCCGCGATCTGCGCGTAATCCATTTCCTCGATTTCCCGCAGCATCAGTACGGTGCGGTGTTCCTCGGGCAAGGAGGCCACCAGCCGGTCCAGCACCCGCTTTTGGTCGGAAATAATCGTCTCACTCTCCGGATTTGGATCATTCGCTGTCATCACGTGCCCGTCGGCCGCGTCGTTCTCTTCGGGAAGCGGCACAAATGCTCGTCGTTGTTGCTGCTTGACCGCCGTCAGATGGCAATTGCGCACGATGGTCAGCAGCCACGCCTTTGCATCGGAACCCCTCAAGGCATCGAACCCCCGAAAGGCGCGCAAAATGGCGTCCTGCACCACGTCATCAGCCTCCCCAGGGCGGCACAGCCACCGAGCGAACCGATACGCAGCGTCGAGATGAGGCAAAACCTGCCCCTCGAATCGAGCGCGCTTGTCATCCATAGGGGTTAAGACTCACGGCGAGATCATTTTATTCCCTTCACCAAGTATAGCCGCTCGATCGGCTATCCTTGCCCGCCTAACAACTGGGGAATTACCGTGATTCGAACTCTTTCGGCCGCAGGCATGGCCTTTCTGTGGGTGATTCAGTCCTCCACCGCCTGGGCCCAGCATCCCTTTCTGTCGGATACCGATTGGTCGAATTTGCGCCACGAGGCCAGCGGCAGCGCTCCCTACGAAAACCTGCGCGCCCTGACGCGATTGCACCGCGTTCCGGCTACGCCGGAGTTCGATCAAGCGGCGGACTTCATCCTGGGGCGCGCGCAGGAATATGGCCTGCAGGATGTGCATGCCGAGCAATTCCCGATCGACGGCAAGATCCAATACGGCTTGATGCGCTCGCACATCGCCTGGAGTGTCGACGGTGCGCGGCTGTGGCAGATCGAACCGCAGCACACCTTGTTGGGCGATTGGTCGACCGACCCGATCAGGCTGGCCGACTACAGCCACAGCGCCGATGTCGAGGCGCCGCTCATTGATGTGGGCTCGGGGACATCAGAAGCGGACTACACCGGCAAGAATGTGCGCGGCAAAATCGTTCTCGCCGACGGTGTGCTGTCGATGGTGCAGCGTCTGGCCGTGGCCAAATTCGGCGCGGCCGGCATTGTCAGTGATATGCCCAATCAGAGCACTGCCTGGTCAGGGCTCGACACCAGCATCGTGCGCTGGGGTCACTTGGACGGCTCGCTGCCTCAAGGCTTTGCCTTCATGGTGTCGCGCGCGACGGCGAGCGACTTGCGCGCGCAGATCGCCGCTGGGCACCCGGTGCTCCTGGGCGCACATGTAAAGGCGGAAGTCGGCGCCGGACATTGGACGGTGGTGACCGGCATCATCCCCGGCACCGATGCAACGGCCGGTGAGATCGTTTATAGCTGCCACCTCGATCACCAGCGGCCAGGTGCCAACGATAATGGCAGCGGTTGCGTAACCATTCTCGAATCCGCGCGGGTGCTTGCCCGTCTGATCGGCGACGGCAGCCTCAAACGTCCACAACGAACGCTGCGTTTCATCTGGGGTCCGGAAGTCGAAGGCACGATGGCTTATTTGAGCCGGCACCCGGACATCCGGGCCTCCATGCGCACCGACATTCACATGGATATGGTGGGCGGCGATTTGTTCAAGAACAAATCCGTACTACACGTGACGCAGACTCCCTGGTCCTTGCCGACATTCGTCACAGACATCGGCGCGGTCTTCGCCGAGACCATTCGCGACGCCGCGACGGTCTACACCGAGGATGGCAGTCACGAGGATGCCGCTGTCATCGAAAATCGAGACGGCGCCTCTGGCACACGCAATGCATTTTTTGTCGACGAGACACCCTACGCCGAGGGCAGCGATCACGATGACTATGACTCGTCCACCATCGCCGTCCCCTCGCTCTACTTGCGCGATTGGCCGGATATTTACATTCATACCGATCACGACACGCTGCTGCAGATCGATTCCACGAAGCTGCGCAGGGTTGCGCTCCTGGGGGCGGCCTCCGGCTATAGTTTCGCTACGCTGGGTGCGGCAAATGCTGCACTCGGGCTGCCTTTTTTAGCGGCGCGAGCACAGCAGCGTTTGGCGCAGGGCTTCAATCGTGCGTTGCTGCTCACACAGCGGCCCGAACTCAAGCCCCAGGAAGGGCTGTTCGAAGCCCGCAATCTCTTGGCGCAATCCGTTCACCGCGAGCAGGCCGGCTTGCGGTCCTTCGCGCTGTACACGCACAGCCAGCCTCAGCCGCTCGCGTCAACCCTTGCGGCGCTCCAAGCCCAAGCGGCGACATTGAACGGCTGGCTGGTCCAAGCCGCCGCGACGCGGGGAGCGCACGACGCAAACTGGACGCCGGCGTGGCGCGCGACGGCTGAGGCCGCGCGAGTACCGCATCGCGTCGGCGAGTTCGGCCCGCTGACCTTTCAGAACGACGATGTGCTGCGCGATCGCCTGGGAGAGGAACGACTGCACAAGGTCCAGCTTTTGAGCGGCGGCTCGAGCCGGTTCGTCAATGTGCAGGACAGCAGCGCCCTGTACGCTTATGAAATCGTCAATTTTGTCGATGGCAAAAGGTCGGTGGCCGACATCAGAGACGCAGTATCAGCGGAATTCGGCCCCATCCCAGTGGGCATCGTCAGCGACTATTTGAATGCCTGCGAAGAGGCGAAAATCATCGCCTTCCGCTAGAAATCGCGGCGCGTGCGGCCGCGGTGCGCCCGCTATACGCGTCTACTTCGGCGGCGGCGCGCCCGCCTTGCCGTGCTGCATGCCTTTTGAGAAAACCACTGTTCCGTCGAGCTTGACGATGATGGCGTCGATGTCGTCGATGCGGTTGTAAATCTCCATGGCCTTTTCCGGACCCAACACGAATGCCGTCTTCGACAAGCCATCGGTACGGGTGGCGTATGGCCCGATCACAGTCGCACTACGCACCTTGCTGGCGGAGTGTCCGGTGTGCGGATCGATGATGTGATGGTAGCGAACGCCGCCTTCATCGAAGAACCGCTCATAGTCGCCGGAGGTGGAAATGGCTGCATCCACCAGCGGAATGCTGGCAATGACCTCGCCTTCTCCCTTGCGCGGATCGCGAATCCCCACCATCCAGGGTTTGCCGAAACGATCGCCGATAATGCGGCTATCGCCGCCGGCGGACACGTACGCGCGCGTCACGCCGCGCGCCTTCAAGACGTCGATGCCGCAGTCGACCGAATAGCCTTTGGCGATACCGCCCAGATCGATGCGCACCCCTTTCTGAGAGAACTGCACGGTCTGATTCTTCGGATCTAGAATTACATGGCGGTAATTGACTGCGGGCAGCGCCTTGGCGATTTGCGCATCATCCGGCCGAATATGCTTCGGAAAATTGTACATGTAGCCGACGCTGGCATACGTGATGTCGAAGGCGCCGTCCGTGATTACGGAGTATTCCTTGGCCTTCACCAGCAGGTCGAAAAGCTCCTTGCTGATGTGCATGGGTCCATCGGCAGCCTTAGCGTTGACCAAGGATACTTCGCTGGTGGGTTTATACGTACTCATCGACTCGTCGATGTGCCGCATTTCGTCGAGCACCGCATCGATGGCGGCCTCAGCCTTCGGCCTGTCTTCCGACCATAACTCCACGGTGATGCGGGTGCCCATGATGCCGTCGGTGATTCGATTCACCCACTCCGCGTGGGCTGGAACGGCTGCGGCCGCGAGAAGGGGCGCGGCGAGAGAAATCATAAAAATTCTAAGGTTCATCGTTTCAGACTAGCGGGTTTTCCGGGAACTCGCCCGCCATTGCATGATCACCAAAGCGCTTCCAACCATGCCGCCTAAGTGCGCGAAATGCGCGACGCCCGACAGCGTTCCGGTAACGCCCAAGAAAAGCTCGACGCATGCATAGATCGTGGCGAAAAGCCACGCCGGCATGGGAATCGGCGGAATCAAGGGCACGACCTTGCGATGCGGAAACATCACCGCATACGCCAACAATAGACCGAAAACGCCGCCGGATGCACCGATGGTGGGTGCCGGCGGCGCGCCGAAGATAATGGGAATGAACAGCTGGCTCAACGCTGCCGTGACGACGGACGCGAAATAGCAGGCGAGCAATCGGCGCGGCCCCACATAGCGTTCGATTTCCTCGCCGAACATCCACAGGCCGAGCATGTTGAACAACAGATGACTGATGTGTGCGGTGCTATGCAAGAAGGCATAGGTCACGATCTGCCAGAAATGAAAGTAAACGTGCCCTTCAATGGGCTGCAGCGGCCACAGGCCAAAAAGGACATCGACCAAGCCGTTCGACATGCCTTGCAGCAGAAACACCAGCACGTTTACGCCGATCAGAATTTTGACTGCGGTAATTTTCATGTGAGTCGCATATTCTAACGCGTCATGAGCACGCGGCCTCTGAAAACCGTATTTCTGGATTACGACAGCGTTTCAAACGGCGATCTCGATCTTCAGCGGCTGCGCGAGGCAGCGGGCGATTTGGTCTTGTATGAGTCGAGCGAGACCGAAATTGCGGAACGTATTAGGGATGCGGATGTCGCGCTACTGAACAAGCTCAACCTTACCCGCGACCTCTTGTCGGGCGCGCCGCGCTTGAAATTGGTGGCGCTGGCCGCCACCGGCACCAACAACGTAGATCTGATCGCCGCGCGCGAACTTGGGATTGCGGTCTGCAATGTGCGCGCCTATTGCACGGCCTCGGTCGTCCAGCATGTGTGGGGATTGATCTTGAGTCTTACCCAACATGTATATGAATTCTCGCAGCTCTCCAAAGATGGATCTTGGGCGAGGGACGAAGCACGCGCAGTGTTGTCCCACCCCATCCGCGAACTGCAAGGGCGGATTTTCGGCGTGGTCGGCTGGGGCGAACTCGGCCGCGGCGCGGCGCGCATTGCAGAAGCCTTCGGCATGCAGGTCTTGATAGCCAATCGGCCACGCAGCGCGCTTCAATCCGGTCGTCTGCCGCTCGATGAACTCCTGGCCAGCGCCGACATTCTCTCTCTGCACTGCCCGCTCAACGATGCAACCCGCGGCCTCATCGGTGCGCGCGAACTTGCGCTGATGAAGCCCGAGGCACTGCTGATCAATACGGCGCGAGGTGCATTGATTGACGGGCCGGCGCTTGCCGCCGCCCTCAAGGCGGGACGGCTCGGGGGCGCCGGCATCGATGTTCTGCCCCAGGAGCCGCCGGTGCAAGGCGAGCCGCTCTTGGACGGGAACATCCCCAACTTACTCCTGACGCCTCACATCGCCTGGGCGGCGCGTGAAGCGCGGCAGCGCTGCATCGACGAGATGGCAGCGAACATCCGCGACTTCCGGAGCGGCGGGCGGCGCGGCCGCGTGGTCTAGGAGCCTGTCTCAGACAGGCTCCTGGCGCGCTACCCGCGCTACGGGCCTTTAGACGTCAGCCTCGCGCGGCCTTCTTTTCGCGCTTGGCGGCGCGCTTCTCCTCCAGCGTCTTGGTCGGCTTCTTCTTGTCTTCCTTTTTGCGATCCATACCTTTGCCCATGATCCACTCCTCTAGGTTTGGGTTTTGACATCAATCCTTGGTGCGCCGGCGAGCCACGATCTTGGGCTTCGCAGGCCGCGCCTCCCGCGCAACTGCGCCGGGGTGACGCCCCAGCGTCGCGCGCGGCGGTTTCGGCGGTTTCTCGGCAACGCGGCTGATGCGCAATTCGCGGCCTGCCACGCGTACCTTCTGCAACTGCTTGAATATCTCCTTCGGCATGCCCTCCGGCAAGTCCACGTAGCTGTGGTCTTCGCGAATGTCCACCCGACCGATGTGCACACCCTCGATGTCCGCTTCGTTGGCGATGGCGCCGACGATGTTTCCGGGCTTGATACTATGTACCGACCCGACTTCGATGCGAAAAGTTTCCATCTGCGCAGGACCCGATTTGCGGGGACGCTCCTCGCGATGCGAATCCCGCTCTCGGCTTGGCTCGCGCTCTGGCGGTCGTTCTCGTGCCGCGGGCCGTTCCTGCGCCGCGGGCCGCTCGTGCGGAGTACCGCGCGTTTCTTCCCGGCGTGAGTCGCGCTCACGGGACCCTGAATACGAATCCGCCGGGCGCTCGGCTTTTTGCGCCAGCAACAAGGGCGAGGACCCTTGCGAGAGACTCGCGAGCGCTGCCGCGATGTCGATCAAGGCCATTCCGGATTCGGTCTCCAGCTGCTCCAACACCGGCCGGTAAAGATTGCCGTCGCCCTTGGCGATGGTCTCGGTGATGCGCTGTTTGAACTTGGCGATTCGCAGGGTGTTGACGGCATCGACGCTCGGCAGGTTCATCGGTTCGATGACTTGCCGCGTGGCGCGCTCGATGGCGCGGAGCATGTTGCGTTCGCGGGGCGCGATGAACAGGATGGCCTCGCCCTTGCGTCCCGCTCTGCCCGTGCGGCCGATGCGATGTACATAGGATTCGGTATCGTAGGGAACATCGTAGTTCACCACGTGACTGATGCGATCCACATCGAGCCCGCGGGCCGCCACGTCGGTGGCAACCAGAATGTCGATCTGCCCGGCTTTTAATCTGGCGACCGTGCGCTCCCGCAGCGGCTGTGCGATATCGCCGTTCAAGGGCGCGGCCGCGAAACCACGTGCCTCGAGTTTTTCCGCCAGCTCCACCGTGGCCTGCTTGGTGCGCGTGAACACCAGCATGCCGTCGAATGTTTCGGCCTCCAGGATGCGCGTGAGGGCATCCAGCTTGTGCATGCCGCTCACCATCCAATAACGCTGCCGGATATTGGTTGCCGTGCTGGTCTTGCTCTTGATCGTGACTTCCACCGGCGTGCGCAGGTGCTTCGCCGCGATCCGGCGTATGGGTGCAGGAATCGTCGCTGAGAACAGGGCCACCTGGCGCTGCGGCGGTGTCTGCTCGAGGATGCTCTCGACCGCGTCGATGAAGCCCATGCGCAGCATCTCATCCGCCTCATCCAGCACCAGCAACGTCAAACCCGATAGCTTCAGCGTGCCCCGATTCATGTGATCGATGACGCGTCCGGGCGTACCGACGACAACGTGCACACCGCGCCGCAGGGCATTCAACTGCGGTTGATAGCTCTGGCCGCCGTAAATCGGCAGAACGTGGAATCCTTTCAAATGAGCGGCATAGCGTAAAAACGCCTCCGATACCTGCAGCGCCAATTCACGGGTGGGAACCAACACCAGCACCTGCGGCTCGTGCCGCGTGAGATCGATTTTCGTGAGCGCAGGCAGGGCAAATGCGGCGGTCTTGCCCGTGCCGGTCTGTGCCTGGCCGAGCATGTCCTTGCCCGATAGCAACACCGGGATGGTCTGGCCTTGAATCGGCGAAGGCGACTCATATCCGACATCGGCAAGCGCCAGCAGCACCGCATCCGACAGGCCAAGATCGCGGAAGCTCGCGCTGTTTTCAATCGAGTCTGCCGGAACTGCGCTCATGGGGAAATGCCCTGGTTTATGGAAGCGCAAGTCTAGCGGTTTGACCGCGTATTGCTACCATAGTCGCCATGGGACGCATATTTGAAGTCAGAAAACACGCCATGTTCGCCCGCTGGAACCGCATGGCCAAACAGTTCACCCGGGTCGCCAAGGACATCGCGATGGCCGTGCATGCCGGCGGCCCCGATCCCGCAGGGAACCCGACGCTGCGCCGCGTGCTGCAAAATGCGCGCGCCGTCAACATGCCGAAGGACAAGACGGATGCCGCGATTCGCCGCGCCTCCGGCAAAGACGCCGCCAACTACGCGGAGATCCTGTACGAAGGCTACGCACCGCACGGCGTTGCCTTGCTGGTAGAGACGGCCACCGACAACCCCACCCGCACGGTCGCCTCGTTGCGCAATATTTTCATGAAGGGCGCGGGAAACATGGGCACCACGGGCAGCGTCAGCTTTTTATTCAAGAAGATGGGCGTGTTTCGCGTTGACCCGTCTCACGTCAAGGATCACGACGAACTCGAATTGGATCTCATCGACTACGGCCTCGAGGAAATGGGCGACAGCACCGGCGACAAGGGCGAGGCGCAATTGGTGATCCGCGGCGCGTTCAATGACTTCGGCAGGCTGCAGGAAGCGCTGGAGCGTCGCGGCATCACGCCGTTATCCGCCGAGCACGAGTACATTTGCTCCATGCCGATCGAATTGCCGGAGAATCAAGCAAAAGAAGTCCTGGAACTGATCGACAAGCTCGAGCAGGACGACGACGTGCAAAAGGTATTTCACACGCTGGCATAACGCGCCTTAAGGTTTATTCATCCTGTCATCCCTCCCGTTTCTGCCCCGTTGACCTGTTTGAGAGCAGAAAACCTTTGAGGAGACGGCAATGCGTAAGCTATTTATGTTGTTGATTCCTATAAGTATTATAGCCATGAGCGGCTGCGTTGTGGCTCCTTATGGTTATCACCGCGGCTACTACGGCCCGCGCGTGGCGGTCATCGCCCCGGCACCTGTCGTAGTCGTACGGCCCTACCGCTAACGAGGATGCGGATAGCAGCCAAGCGATGGCGGGCGGGTGAGATAATGTTTCGATGGCAACTCACCCGTTCCGTATCGTCAATGTGTTCACTGAAGGCCAGGGCCCGTTTACCGGCAACCCTCTGTGCGTATTTGAAAATGGCGGCGGCTTAAACAGCGAAGAAATGCAAGCGCTGGCGCGCCAGTTCAACCTTTCGGAAACCACTTTCATTCTGCCTTCCACCCGCGCGAACGCGCGCGTGCGTATTTTCACGCCCGCGTATGAAATGGCTTTCGCGGGTCATCCCACGCTTGGCACGGCGCACGTCTGCCGCGCCTTGAAATTGGGCGGTGATTCTCTGATGCTGGAGATGCAGGCGGGTCTCATACCGGTGCGCGCCGGCGGCGATCGCTGGACCTTGAGCGCCTTGAGCGCCACCTCGCGCGAGCTGGATGTATCGCGCGATGCCCTGGCCGCGGCGCTCGGACTAAAGGCGGCAGACATCGGGGAGCGCCCGCTATGGGTCAAGGCGGGCAAGGAACAATTGGTGGTGCCGCTCACCTCCGCAGATGCCGTGCGCCGTGCGGTTCCCTCCGCGGCGGCGATGGCGAAGATCGTGAGCGAAGACGGCCACAGCATGGCCTATATCTTCAGCCTGAGCGGCGCGGCCGCCGGCGACCGCGATCAGGCACTGGCGCGCTTCTTCTTTCCGGTCGGAGGTGCCATTCTCGAAGATCCCGCCACCGGCTCAGCCACCGCAAATTTCGGAGCGTGGTGTCTGACCATGAAGCGCGCGCTGCCGGTTCAGCTGCAAATTTCGCAGGGAGAATTCGTGGGGCGGCCTTCCACGCTGTTCCTCGACGTGAACCGCGGGAGCCAAGTTTTCGTCGGCGGCGATGTGCTCGAGATCGGCCGGGGCAGCATTACTCTTTGACGGCGGTCACGGCGCCGGCCCTCGGCGCGGCAATGATATCGCTCGCCCAGCGAACCACCGGCTTGAGCCGCGGCGAGACCATGTTGAGCGCAGTTTCCAATCCTACCCAGCGCGCCTCCTGGTGTTCCGGAAACCCCAGCTCGGGATTGATCGGCAGATGCACCTGGGTGATGTTGCTGCGCGCGAGATAGTACCGGGAAATCTTTCCTTTGTTATAGGGGCCAGTGTCCATGTAGTCCTGGCCCCAATCGAACGCCAGATTCACGAGCGTTGTTTCCTCTTTCACCTCGCGCACCGCGGCGTCCAGAGGCTGCTCGCCCGGCTCGACCAAACCTTTCGGGAAATCCCAATTTTTATAGGCACGCAATAACAGGTATTGCACGGCCTCTCCCGCCACGTGCACCACGACCACCCCGGCGGAAAATCGGCGCGAAGGGACAGCTTCCGCCATCATCACGCAGCCGCAGACAGAGGCGAGCGAATGAGATGATCGAAGGCACTTAAAGAGGCCTTGGCGCCTTCTCCCACTGCAATGACAATTTGCTTGTAGGGCACGACGGTGCAGTCCCCCGCGGCGAAAACGCCGGGCACCGAAGTGCCTCCGCGGGCATCGACTTCCACCTCGCCACGCGGCGACAGCTTGACCGTGCCTTTCAGCCAGTCTGTGTTGGGAATCAGGCCGATTTGTACGAATACCCCGGCGAGCTCGAGATCCCGCATCTCGCCTGTGGAGCGCTCCTTGTACTTGAGCCCGACGACGCGTTGACCGTCGCCGATTACTTCCGTGGTTTGCGCGCCGGTTATGACGGCGACATTCGGCAAGCTCAATAGCTTGCGGGTCAGGATTGCATCCGCGCGCAGCTGCGGATCGAATTCAATCAGGGTGACATGGCTCACCAACCCCGCGAGATCGATGGCCGCTTCGACGCCGGAATTCCCGCCGCCGATCACCGCCACCCGCTTGCCCTTGAAGAGCGGGCCATCGCAGTGCGGGCAATAGGCGACGCCACGATTCCGGTATTCGCGCTCGCCGGGCACGTTGATCTCGCGCCAGCGTGCGCCGGTCGCGATCACCACGGACCTGGCCTTGAGCGAGGCGCCGCCGCGCAACTTCACTTCAATCAGATCGCCGGGAACCAGCGCTTCTGCACGCTGCAGATTCATCACGTCCACGTCGTAGGTCGTCACATGCTGCTCAAACCCGGACGCAAGCTTGTGGCCATGAGTCTCTTTGACCGAAATGAAATTCTCGATGCCGACGGTGTCCAGCAACTGGCCGCCCAGGCGCTCCGCGGCGATGCCGGTGCGAATGCCCTTGCGCGCCGCATAAATCGCGGCTGCGGCGCCCGCGGGACCACCGCCCACGACCAGGACATCATACGGCGCCTTGGCGTTGAGCTTCTCGGTTGCGCGTTTGGCCGCGCCCGAGTCGAGCTTGTGAATGATCTCGTCAAGCTCCATGCGGCCCTGGCCAAAGGGTTCGCCATTCAGGAAAACCGCAGGCACCGCCATCACTTCGCGGCGCGCAACTTCATCCTGAAACACAGCGCCATCGATCATCGTGTGACGGATCCTTGGATTGAGCGCCGCCATGGCATTCAAAGCCTGCACGACGTCCGGACAGCTTTGGCAGGTCAGAGAAACAAAAGTCTCGAAATTGTAGTCGCCGTCCAGATTTTTGATCTGCTCCACGACGTCCGCGTCGATTTTCGGCGGGTAGCCGCCGGTCTGCAGCAGAGCCAGCACGAGCGAGGTGAACTCATGACCCATGGGCACGCCCGCGAACCGAACCTGCGCCTCGGCGCCGGGCCGCCGCAAAGCGAATGAGGGTTTCATCTGGGAAGCGTCGCGCTGCGGCTCGATCCGCACCAGGCTCGATACGGATTCGATGTCGTTCAGCAGCTCGAGCGTTTCCTGGGATTTCTCGCTCTCGTCCAAGGATGCGACGATTTCCACGGGCTGCGAAATGCGCTCCAGGTAACCCTGTAACTGCAGTTTAAGATTGCTGTCGAGCATGGTGTGCTCCCGTGTCCTCTTTAATGGCCGGCGCCGGCCGGCTTGAATCGCGGCCCCGGCTCGTACCGGGGCCGCGAGAATTACCGCCAGCTATCGCCAGCCTAGATCTTGCCGACCAGATCGAGCGAGGGCTTCAGTGTATCCGAGCCCGGAGTCCACTTCGCCGGGCACACTTCACCCGGATGCGACGCGACGTATTGCGCTGCCTTGACCTTGCGCAGCAATTCCTTGGCGTCGCGGCCGATGCCGTTGTCATGCACTTCCATGACTTTGATTTTGCCTTCAGGATCGATCACGAAGGTGCCGCGATACGCGAGACCCTGGTCCTCGATCAGCACTTCGAAATTGCGCGCCAGCGTCGCTGTCGGATCGCCGACCATGGGGTACTGCACCTTCTTGATGGTGTCCGAAGTGTCGTGCCACGCCTTATGGGCGAAATGCGTGTCGGTCGATACGCCGTACACTTCCACGCCTAATTTCTTGAATTCGGCATAGTTGTCGGCGAGATCGCCGAGTTCGGTCGGGCATACGAAGGTGAAATCCGCGGGGTAAAACACGAACACGGACCACTTGCCCTTGAGCGTTTCGTTCGTCACCGGGACGAATTTGCCATTGTGATAGGCCGTTGCCTTGAATGGCTTGATTTCAGTATTGATCAGAGACATGTAGAACTCCTCAGACAGGTTTTGAAAACTTGCGGCCATGTTAGCAGTGGAGACCGCATTAGTTGAATTGATTATAATGATTGTTTTGATAGACTCTATCTATGGGTATAAACCATTGAATCTCAAGGATCTCAAATACCTGGTGGCGCTGTCCGACACCGGCCATTTCGGCAAGGCAGCCGAGCGCACGTTCGTCAGCCAGCCGACCTTGTCGGCGCAGCTCAAAAAGCTGGAAGAGTACCTTGGCGTCAAATTGGTCGAACGCCAGCCGAAGAACGTGCAGCTCACCGATGTCGGCAAGCAGATCGTGGTGCGGGCGCGGCGCATGTTGGACGAAAGCGAGGAAATCATCGCCCTGGCGCGCAGCAATACGGATCCTTTCGCGGGAAAGCTGAAGGTGGGGCTCATACCCACGATCGGGCCCTATCTGCTGCCGCGCATCATGCCAAAGATCCGGAAAGCAGTTCCACATCTCGGCCTGATGCTTTACGAATACCAAACCGAGCCGTTGCTGAAGCGCTTGCGCGACGGCGAAATCGACTTAGGCATCATGGCCCTCCCGGCGCTGCAGGACGGCTTGGAGACCCGTACGCTGTACGAAGAGGCGTTTACGGTGGCGCTCCCAACCCACCACCCGCTGGCTGCTAAAAGCACCATCAAAGTGGCTGATCTGAAGGGCCAGACCCTGCTATTGCTGGAAGATGGCCATTGCCTGCGCGATCAGGCGCTCGAAGTTTGCAGTCGAGTCGACGTGCGCGAGCCCGAGGATTTTCGCGCCACCAGTCTGGAGACCTTGCGTCAAATGGTGGTCGCAGGGCTGGGGATTACCTTGTTGCCCGAAATGGCGGTGGAGTCGCCTTATGGCTCGCAGCGCGGCCTCGTCATCCGCCAATTCGCCAATCCCACGCCCTCGCGCACCGTCGGCGCGGTATGGCGCAAGTCCAGCACGCGCGAAGCTGCGATCGGAGCGGTCTGCGATGTGATGGCGAGCGTCATGGCAAAGAGCAACGGCACGCCGAGAACCGCCGTCGCGGCGAAAAAGAGCAGGGAGCTCACGCGCAATACTTAGGGCCGGGCCGGGCGGCGGATAGCGCCAATTCGTGACGGGCGTCTCAGCCCCGCGACGCCGGCGGACCTATGTGCCGATCATTTCACATATTGCCCGCGGCGGACCCGGCAAAATAGCCGGATAAGGAATGTTTCGCCATGAACGCCCGCACCATCGCACAAGGAAAGCCAGCCGCAAAAACGACGCCTGTGTCGCCGCGCTTCGATAAAAAATTCATCGAAGATCACAAGCTCATTGAACGGTATCTGGAAAACAAATTGCCCTTCAAGGGAGCGCGCGATCTCGAACAGTGGTGCCGCGTGCATCCGGACTACCTGAATGAACTGAAGCTTTCCGAGCGCGCGCATGCCAGTCTCAAGCTACTGGAAGCCAGTGGCAGGCCGCAGGATCTCGGCGAGCCGAAACCGCCTTGGTGGAAGAGCATTTATTTGCTAATCGGTTTGGCGGCGTTCGCCTTCATCTGTTTGGTGGCCGCATGGTCCGTCGCCGGCAAATATTCATCGCTGCAAAGCAGGCTGGAAGACACCAAGCGGGTGATCAGCCAAGGGCCACTGGTGCAGCCTGCCACCGAGAAGGCGATCTATATCACTCCCGATCACGCGCCCGGCATCGACCGGGCACGCGTAAAGCTCAGCCGCGCAGCGCCGCTGTTGATGGACGTGCACATCGATCTTGGCTACACGCAAAAACTTCTGCAATTTCGGCTATTCGTCGACAAGCAGGACCAGGGCCGCGCACTGGTGCTCAACAACTTGCTCAAGGATTCCAACGGCGAGTTGCGCGTCACGCTCAATTCCACCGGTCTCTCGGCCGGCCTCTACACCGTGCGGATCGAAGCACTGCCGCCGCGCGGCATTCCGATTCCCATCGGCTGGTTGATTCTCGAGGTTACTTAGTACTTCGGCACTTGTGAGACTGAGCGTCCCGCATGCAACGGCCCACCAAGCCATGCGAGCCGCTCAATCTCACAGTGCCGAAGTGAAAATCACTCGTCTCGCAGCGTGACGATAGGCGGCGTATTGATCACGCTGCGCGTTGCCAACGTTCCGCTCAAGCCGACGAGAACGGTGCCGCAGATGAGGCCCGCAACCCACACCAAGGGATCGAGCGTGAACTGCAGCGAAAACAGCCGCTCCGCCAATATCCACCCGATTCCGGTGGCGCCAAAGGCCGCCAAAGTGCCGGACAGAAAACCTAGGGCAGAGAATTCTGCGGCGACGCCCTGCAACACTGTACCGCGGCTCGCGCCCAAGGTCCGCAGCATGGCGCTTTCATAGCGCCGCTCATCCCGAGTCGATTGCACCGCCGCCAACAGCACGACGATTCCCGCTGCGAGCGTGAATAGAAACACGTATTGCACCGCCAGCGAGGCTCGATCCATGATGTCGCGGATCTGCTTGAGAATCGCGTCCACATCGAACACCGAAATCGTCGGGAACTGGCGCACCAGATCGGCCAGCGCCGGCCGCTGCGTGGGCGTGAGGTAGAGGCTGGTCATGTAAGTTCCCGCTGCGCCGTCGAGCAGGCCGGGCGGAAATACCAGAAAGAAATTCGGCCGGAAACTGTCCCAGCGTATTTTCCGGATGCTGGCGACCTGTACCGTGAGGGGTTCTCCCGCCACATCGAAGCTGAGCTTGTCGCCCACGCTCAGGTGCAGACCCTCCGCATACTCCGACGATATCGACACGAGATGTTTGCCGGCATCGGCCGCGGTCCACCATCGGCCTGCCATTAACTTATTGTCCTCCATCATATTGGCCGACCAGGTGAGGTTTTGCTCCCGCTCCACAAATCCACGCCCCGCATCGCCGCGCAACTTGAGCGCTTGCGGCGGCGCGCCGTTGATGGCGGTAATGCGGGCGCGCACCATGGAGTACATTTGCGGCGCTCCAAAACCGTGAGCGCTCAGAAACTCCTGCAGCGCCTGGCGTTGCTCGGGGCGAATGTTGACCAGAAAATTGTTGGGTGCATCGTTCGGCAGGCTGCGGCGCCAATCGGCCAATAAATCGCCGCGGACTACCGCCAGCAACAACAGCACCATCAAGCCCAATCCGAAGGCGACGATCTGCACGACGCTGCCGGTGCCGCGGCGCGACACATTCGCGAGACCGTAGCGCCACGCTACGCCGACGCCGCCGCGCAGCCGGCTGGTCAGCCTCACCAAACCGAAACCCGCGAGGGTCAGCACAACACCGACCGCCAGTACGCCGGCCAGCACGCTCAACACCAGCTCCGTGTCCCGCACCATGCTCCACAGAATGGCAAACAGTGCCGCGAGCGCCAGCAGATAGCTCACGCCATAACGCAGCGGCGGCGCGGTCACGGTCTTGCGCAGCACCCGCGCCGGCGGCGTATTCTTCAATTGCAGCAGTGGCGGCAACGCAAAGCCAATGAGCATGGCCAACACGGTCACAAGAGCAATGGGCAGCGGGGCCAATGAAGCCGCGGGGAGTTCGTTGGGGATGAGACTCTTCAGCAGCAAGACCAATCCCGACTGTGCGAGATACCCGAGCGCCGTGCCGATGGCAACCGCAAATAGTGCCAGCAGCGTCAATTCGATGATGGAGATTGCCAACACAAAGCCCTGCGCAGCCCCCATGCACTTCATCAAGGCAACGGCGTCGATGTGACGCGCCGCGTAGCGCCGCGCACCCATGACTACCGCCACCGCCGCCAACAACACCGAGGCCAGGCTGGCGAGATTGAGAAATCGGCTGGCGCGGTCGATGGCGGAATTTAGTTGCCGGCTCGATTCTTCGACGTCTCTCAGCCGCTCACCCGGCGCCTTGGTCTGGCTCAAGTACTCACGGAAGCTCGCCACCGCCGCCGGTGTGCCCGCGAACAGCGCCGCATAGGTTGCACGGCTGCCCGGTTGGACGAGCTGCGTCGATGCAATATCCTCGTAGTTGAGCAAGGCCGCGGGCGCCAGATTGACGAACCCGGTGCCTTGATCCGGCCGATAGTCGAGGACCTCGGTCACCCGGAAGGATGCTTCGCCGATGCGCAGCATGGCGCCCAGTTCCAGTTTCAGCTGCGCAATGATGCGTGCATCGATCCACACCTCGCCGCGGCCGGGAATTTTATCGGTGCTTCGCGGTGTGCCGAACGGCGCATCCGCAATGCGCAAATGCCCGCGCAGAGGATAGTTTGCGGTCACGGCGTTGAGTGCCGCGAGCTGGCTCACGTCTCCGCTGAAAATCGCCGTGGGGAAGGACAGGACCTGCGCGCTACGCAGTCCGCGCGCAGCGGCCGCATCGAAGTAGCGCTGCGGTATCGGCGCCGGCGCTTCCAGCCGCAAATCCGCCGCCAGCACCTCCGCCGCTTGCAAACGCACGCCTTGAGAAATGCGGCTGGTGAAAAAGCCCACGGCGGTCAGCGACAGCACCGCCACCAGCAAGGCGAGCAACAACACCGAAAGCTCGCCCGACTTCAAGTCGCGCCAAAGATTGCGTAACGCAAAGCGCAGCGCTTGCATCAATTCACCGCGCCGCCGCCGGCCGCCTGGCCGCCCGCCTCGTGGCCGCTCGCTGTTTGGCCATTCACTGTGTGCCCCGCATCGAGTTCCAGAATCCGATTGCAGCGCTTTGCGAGCCCGCGGTCATGCGTGACCAGCACCAGCGTGCTCTGCGAGCTGCGATTCAAATCGAACAAGAGATCGGTGATACGTTGGCCGGTGGCGGTGTCCAAATTGCCCGTAGGTTCGTCCGCGAACAGGACCTTAGGATGCGTCACAAAGGCTCGCGCGATGGCGACGCGCTGCTGCTCGCCGCCGGACAGCTGCTTCGGATAATGCGCCATTCGCGGGGTCAGCCCCACCTGCGCAAGCGCGGCCGCCGCCGCCTGGCGCGCGTCGCGCCGACCGCCGAGTTCCAGCGGCAACATGACATTCTCGATCGCGGTGAGCGAGGGGATAAGATGAAATGACTGGAATACAAACCCTACATGCTTGCCGCGAATGGCCGCGCGCCCGTCTTCATCGAGTTGGGTGAGATCGATGCCCGCGATCAACACCCGTCCGGTGCTCGGCGTATCGAGTCCCGCGAGCAGCGCCAATAGTGTGGACTTGCCGGCACCCGAGGCGCCGACGATCGCCAAGGTCTCGCCGGTTCGCACTGTGACGCTGACATCGGCGAGAATGGTGAGCGCCCCGTCGGGGCTGGCCACTGTCTTAGAGACATTCTGGGCTTCGAGTACGATTTGATTTTGCATCAGGAGCGCTTGTGAAACGGTTTTTGGCCCTATTCGTCTTAATCGTTGCATCCGCATCGGCTCAGGCCGAGGCACCGGTGATTCTCGTATTCGGCGATAGCATCAGCGCCGGCTACGGGCTCCCGCTAGAACAAGGCTGGGTGGAATTGCTCCGGTCGAGGCTCAAGGCACAAGGTTACGGTTACCAAGTCGTCAATGCCAGCGTCAGCGGCGAAACGACCGCCGGAGGGCTCGCGCGCTTACCCCGCGCGCTCGAACTTCATCACCCGAGCATCGTGATCCTCGAGCTGGGCGGTAATGACGGCCTGCGCGGGCTGCCCATTGCGCAGATGCGCACGAACTTGACGCAGATGACCAGCTCAAGCACCGCGGCCGGGGCGAAAGTGTTGCTGCTGGGAATGCGAATGCCCCCCAACTACGGACCTGAATACACCAAACAATTCGCCATGGTTTTCAGCGATTTGGCAACAGAGAAGAAAATCTCCTTAGTGCCTTTCCTGCTGACCGATATAGCCCTCTCTCCCGCGCTTCTGCAGGCAGACGACATTCATCCAAATGCGCAGGGGCAGCCCATCCTGCTCGACAACGTTTGGCCTACCTTAAAGCCGCTGCTTCGTAAATGAATCAAGGCGGCGGCCAAGCCGCCGCACCGAACTACTGCGCAGCCGCCAGCCACTCCGCCACGCCGCCGTGGCTGGAACAGGTTCCACTGCGGTGCGCGGACTTCGAATAGGTACCGTCCTTGCACTTTGCAGTGGCTCCGGTCGGATCGGTATTGCCGGCAGTGGCCGTCGGCGCCGACTTGGTTGCCGTAGATGACTTTGCGGCCGTGGTCGACGCAGCCGGTGCAGGCGCAGACGCAGCGGCGGGGGCGGCCGCGGTGGCTGGCGTCGCAGCAGGGGCTGGCGTCGCAGCAGCGGGCGGTGCAGCGGTCGCTGCCGCCGTTGCCGGCTTGGATTTCGCGGCTTTCTGTACGCCGCCATGGCCGCTACATGTGCCCTTACCGGTCGATGTGGACGTCGTGCCATCCGCGCAAGTCGTCGTCGCGCCGGCTGCCGGAGTCGCTGGTGTTTTGGGCGCGGCCGGTGTCTTAGGCGCCGCCGCAGGTGCGGCTGCCGCAGCGGGAGCCGCTTTTTGCACGCCGCCATGGCCGCTGCATGTACCCTTGCCCGTAGAGGTACTGGTCGTTCCGTCCTTGCAGGTGGTAGTGGTGTCCGCCGCGAGGCTGGGCACTGCCAATGCGAACACTAATAGGGGCGCGGCGATGAGGCCGGCCATGGTTATATTTTTCATGAGTTCACTCCCTTGTATGGTTCGGATCCCAAGTCCGGGATTGTAATCCGATTTTTAGAGAATGCGATCGCCCCTCAATGTTTGGGACGGTACGGCAAGACACTGACGACCTGAATGACGAAGCGTGTGTGCTGGTCATACGCCACGCCCTCCAATACCTTGCCATCGACGATGACATGCGAGCCCTCGTCGATTCTGTCCGGAAGTTCCGTGATGCCGACGAGTTGCAGATCGTTCGCCGCCAGGCATTGAAAGCTCTGCGGCGGCGCATACATGTACTGGGTCTTGTCCAATATCAGTATCGGCACCGTATCGACGCCGTCGCTGCGCGGAAATTCGCGAAAGTGCATATGCCCCGTGAAGTCGTGCCTCACCTGCAGCCAGAGGCAAGGACCACTGCCAATGACGCAGCCCGAGAGCACCACGTATAGGCCGACACCGACAATGAGGCGCAACTTACTCATCATTCCAGCTCCATTTGTCTCAAGTCTGCGCCGAGCGCCGCGCCTTGCCTATCCAAACGATGGATGCCGGTGTGACCGCGCCTGGCGCCTTGGGTTCACGGCATTCGAGAATGTCGAAGCCACAGCCCTGCAGTAGCGCTGTCCAACTCTCGATCGTCCGAAAATACCAGGGCGCCGGATTGTTGAAATCGCTGCTGAAACCCCGCCAGCTCCCTTCGCGCCAGCCATCCCGATACGGCCGCTCGCCGCAAGCGGCAACGGGATGCAGCGTTTGAATAATCAAATACCCGGGATCATCGAGATACCAAGGCAGCGCCGCGATCAGCGAGGCCACCGACTCCCTGCCCAGCAGAGAGAAATTGCACACGGCCGCATCAAAAGGACCGCGGCCCCACTGCCGATTCGCAATCGACCCATAGTCTTGCACGTGAAACGCCACGCTGCCCGGCGCGGTACCGCGCAATACCGCGTCCGCAGAGGCCGCATCGAGAGATGCGGTGGCTTGCGCGACAAGTTCCGGCACGACGTCGACGCCCGTCACGCTCTTGCCAAGCGTGCTTAGCGCGCGCGCCAACCAACCCTCGCCGCAACCAATGTCGAAAACACGGGCGCACGAGACGCTTGAAACGGCGTCAATGATCGCCCGATCGGTGACCAATTTCCGGCTGGCAATGCTCTCTGCGCGAATCGCGCGGGCCCAAGGCTCGGCGTTCGAATGCCAGGATCTAATAATCTCCTGTTCTTCGGAATCCTGAGAGTTCATGCACGCTATGTTACCCGCAGCGTGCGCTAACGTTGCTGGCATTCAAAACGGATGCTATACACGCGTTACAAATTGAAGAGGCTTGCCAGCTTGGATCGAAATTGGCTCAATCAATACCCGCCGGGCGTACCCGCGGACATCGACCCTGACGCATATCCGTCGCTCAAGGAAGCGATTGAAGAGGCCTTTTCGAGCTATCGCACCCTGCCCGCGTTCTCCAACATGGGTGCAACCCTGACCTACGCGCAGCTCGATGAACTCAGCCGAGCCTTCGCGGCATGGTTGCAGCATAAGTCGGGGCTGGTTCGCGGCGATCGCGTCGCCCTGATGATGCCCAATATTTTGCAATACCCCGTTGCGCTGTTTGGCGCGCTGCGCGCCGGCATGGTGGTGGTCAATACCAATCCCTTGTACACACCGCGCGAGCTCGAGCATCAATTGAAGGACTCAGGTGCAAAGGCCATCGTCATCGTCGAGAATTTTGTGCATGTGCTGCAGCAGGTGCTGGCACGTACGGATTTGAAAAATGTGCTCGTCACGGGCGTGGGCGACATGTTGGGTGCACCGAAAGGCTGGATCGTGAACTTCGTTCTACGCCACGTGCGCAAGCAAGTGCCGGCTTGGCGAATCCCCGGTTCCGTCTCCTTCAAAACGGTCTTGGGAAGCGGGCTTGGCCTCAAAATGGAACCGGTCACGTTGGGTTCCGATGACATTGCGTTTCTGCAATATACCGGCGGCACGACCGGTGTTGCCAAGGCTGCGGTCCTCACCCACCGCAACATGGTCGCGAACTTGCTGCAATCGCTGGCGTGGATCAGGCCAGCGCTGCAGGCGGGCGGCGGCCGAACTGTGATTACCGCACTCCCGCTGTATCACATTTTTGCGCTCACCAGTAATTGCCTGGCTTTCCTCCCCTTGGGAGCGCGCAATGTACTGATTACGAATCCACGCGATTTTCCCGCGTTCGTGGCGGAGCTCAAGAAATACAAATTCAACTTCATCAGCGGCGTCAATACATTGTTCAATGCGCTGTTGCATACGCCCGGATTTGAATCCGTGGACTTCAGCGGCCTGCGTGCGACGTTTGCCGGCGGGATGGCACTACAGGCAGTCGTGGCGGCGCGTTGGAAGGAAGTGACGGGCAATTCGGTAGCCCAAGGCTGGGGACTCACCGAGACCTCGCCGATGGTGACTGCCAATCCCATCGGTTTGCCGTTCAATGGATCTGTCGGCCTGCCGGTATCCTCAACCGATGTTTCGATTCGCGATGATGAGGGCGCGGAATTGCCCGTCGACGGCGTCGGTGAAATCTGTGTTTTCGGGCCGCAGGTGATGCGGGGCTATTGGAACCGTCCCGACGAAACCGAGAAGGTGATGTTCGGCGACTGGCTGCGCACGGGCGACATCGGCCGCATGGACGAAAAGGGCTTCGTCTATATCGAAGACCGAAAAAAGGACATGATTCTGGTGTCGGGATTTAACGTCTACCCCAACGAGATCGAGAGTGTCGTGGCGGCCCATCCGGGTGTGCTGGAAGTCGCCGCGGTCGCGCAGCCCGACGAGAATTCAGGAGAAGTGGTGGCACTTTTCGTGGTTAAGAAAGATCCGAATCTTACCGTTGAAGCATTGATCGCCTTTTCCCGCAAAGAACTCACGGGCTACAAAGTCCCCAAGCACGTGTACTTTCGTACTGAGCTACCCAAGACAAACGTGGGTAAAATTCTGCGCCGCGCGCTGCGCGATGAACTGCGAGCAGCGCCCGCCGCACCGTGAGTTTGAGCGGCCAGAAGGCCGCGGGATAGAGAAGCGTCAAGGCCCGTAAGAGCAGGCGTCGCAACACCCGCCGGTAGCACAGGCATGTGATATTGATCGGCTGCTAAGTGAGCGGGTAGTTCTGCACCGTCTCGACGAGCAGTGCGACACGTTCCGGATCGACGTCGGGCGTGATGCCGTGCCCCAAATTGAACACATGTCCGGAGCCAGCGCCGTAGCTGTCGAGTACACGCAGAGTCTCGGCGCGCAAGATTTCAGGCGTCGCGAACAAGGCAGACGGATCGAGATTGCCTTGCAGCGCCACGCGCCCCGCGACCGCCTTTCGTGCCTCGCTCAAGTCCGTAGTCCAGTCGACGCCCACGGCGTCGCAGCCGATGGCGGCGATCTTGGCAAGCCAGGCGCCGCCGCCCTTGGTAAATACAATATTGGGAACTCTGCGCCCGTCGGATTTGCGCGTCAGGGCGTCGATCACCTGCGCCATGTACCGCAGGGAGAATTCTTCGTACTGCGCCGGCGTCAGGACGCCGCCCCAGGTATCGAACAGCATGACGGCCTGAGCACCCGCTGCGATTTGCGCATTCATGTACAGGATCGTGGCCTTCGCGAGCAGCTCGAGCAGCCGATGCAGCTCGCGCGGCGACTCGTACATCATGCGCTTGATCAAGCCGAAGGTTCTGCTGCTGCCGCCTTCCACCATGTACGTCGCCACGGTCCAGGGACTGCCGGCAAAGCCGATCAAGGGAACGCGTCCGCCTAACTCGCGGCGCGTGCGTGCGACGGCGTCCGTTACATACTTCAATTCCCGTCCTGGATCCGGCACGCCGAGCTTGTCGATATCGGCGGGAGTACGAACCGGCCGCTCGAACTTCGGGCCTTCACCGGCTTCAAATTCCAATCCCAGGTTCATGGCATGGGGAATCGTGAGGATGTCGGAAAACAAAATCGCAGCATCGAGCGGATAGCGATTGACGGGCTGCAGGGTTATTTCACAGGCGATCTCGGGATTCGTACACATTTCCAGAAAGCCGCCCGCCCGCGCGCGCGTGGCCCGGTATTCGGGCAAATACCGGCCGGCCTGGCGCATCAGCCAGATCGGCCGCCGTGGCGTGGCCTCGCGCAGCAGCGCGCGCAGCAACAGATCGTTCTTCAGCGTGTCACTCATGGATGCCCTTTGACAAAGGAGGCAGTTGGGCCGGGGCGCTCATGTCCGCTCGCTGGGCTCGAACAGGCGGCTGTGCTCCAGAATCGCGTAGCGATCGGTCATGCCGGCGATGTAATCGGCCACGGCGCGCGCGCGCCCGGCGGGACCCTTCACCAACTCCAACCGCGTGCGCGCCTCGTGCTCGTCGGGCATCAGTCCGGGGTCGTTGAAAAATGCGTCGAAAAGATCGCGCACCACCCGGCGTGCCTTGGCGGTCATACGCCGCACCTTGTAGTGCTTGTATAGCTGCTCGCGAAGGAATGTCTTCAGTGCCGCGTTCAATTCGCGCGTGGTATCGCTGAAGCCGATCAATGCCTTGGGATGCGCTCTGACCTCCGCGATCGAACGTACTCCCGAGGCGCTCAAGCGTGCGGCGGATGAATCGATCAGGTCGGTCACCAGGTGATTGATCACTCGCCGTAAAATTTCATAAATAAGCCGCCGGCCGGCCAGCTCCGGATATTTCGCGTGCACTTCGTCGTGATAGCCGCGAAACAGCGCTACGGTCAACAACTGCTCGACGCTGATGAGGCCGGCGCGGATGCCATCCTCCACATCATGATTGTTGTACGCGATCTCATCGGCAAAATTCGCGAGTTGCGCTTCGAGACCCGGTTGCTGGCGATTGATGAATCGTTCCCCGACGTCTCCGAGCAGGACCGCGTTGTTGTAAGAGCAATGTTTGAGGATGCCTTCACGGCATTCGAAGGTGAGGTTCAATCCGTCGAATTCGGCATAGTGCTCCTCGAGTTCGTCGACGACGCGCAACGATTGCAGGTTGTGTTCGAACCCGCCGAAGTCGCTCATGCATTCGTTCAAGGCATCCTGGCCGGCATGTCCAAAAGGCGTGTGGCCAAGATCATGGGCGAGACAAATGGCCTCGGATAATTCCTCGTTGAGCTTCAAGGCGCGTGCAGCCGTTCGGGCTATTTGCGCAACCTCGAGAGAATGCGTCAGCCGGGTTCTGTACAGGTCGCCCTCGTGGTTGACGAAGACCTGGGTCTTGTACACCAGGCGGCGAAATGCTGTGGAATGAACGATGCGGTCGCGGTCGCGCTGATACTCCGAGCGGTATTCGGGCTTGGGCTCCGGATGGCGGCGGCCGCGTGAATGCTCCGCATGCGCGGCATAAGGCGCAAGACCGGTCATTTGGCGCACCCCCTCATTGGACGAACCCGCTCATTGGACGAACCCGCTCATTGGACGAAACCGCTCATTTGAAATGCTCGGCGAGCGTGGCCTCGAGCGCGGCCTTGGGGTATTGGTCGGACACGACTGCATGGCCGAGCTTCTCGAGCAGAACCAGGCGAATCGTGCCGCCCAGAACTTTCTTGTCCATCTGCATCAATTCGTAGGCCCTCGCGGCGCCGATGCGCGGCGCCTCGATCGGCAATCCGGCTCGCGCCAGAATGTCGCGCAGACGCTCCTTGATTGCCGCGTCGATCATCCCCAGCCGGCAAGACAGGTCCGCCGCGATGATCATCCCCAAGGCCACCGCTTCGCCGTGCAAGTATTTCTCGTAAGAAGTCGCGGCTTCGATGGCGTGGCCAAACGTATGGCCGAAATTCAGTATCGCGCGCAGGTTGTGTTCGCGTTCGTCGCGCGCGACAACCGTGGCCTTGATCTCGCAGGACCGACCGATGGCATAGGTCAGGGCCTCGGTGTCACGGGCGAGCAGCTGCGGAATCTCCTTTTCCAGCCACGCAAACAACATCGGATCCCAGACGACGCCGTGCTTGATCACTTCGGCAAGGCCTGACTTCAATTCCCGGTCAGGCAGCGTCTTAAGCGCATCGGTGTCGGCGATGACGGCTTGCGGCTGATAGAAAGCACCGATCAGATTCTTGCCGCCGGAGTGATTCACGCCGGTCTTGCCGCCGACCGAGGAGTCAACCTGCGCAAGCAGCGTGGTCGGCATCTGCACGTAGCCGATGCCGCGCTGATAGCAGGACGCGGCAAACCCCGCGATATCCCCGACGACACCGCCGCCCAATGCCAGCACCGTGGCATCCCGATTCATCTTGCTGGCGACGAGCGCGTCGAGCACCCATCCGGCCGTCTGCAATGTTTTGTGCTGCTCGCCGTCCGGCAAAATGCATTCCGCGATGTGTCGTTGGGAAAAGCTGCCGGCGAGCTTCGCCAGATACAGTTTGGCGACCGTGGTATTGGTCACGATCAACAGGTCGCGGCCGGGGATTTGGGCATCCAACAGATCGCGGTTCGTCAGCAATCCCGAACCGATCGTGATCGGGTAGCTTGCGGGACCTAGGTCTACTTGAAGCGTTTGCACGGGTGTGATTATACGAACACTACGGTTACTGCGTGCGCCGCAATTCCTGGTGGATTTCTTCAGCAACGAGCTGCACGCGCCGCCCGTCGGTCGTGATCGTGAGATCGGCGATCTCGGCATAGAACGCGGCTCGGCGCCCCATCAACTCCTTGAGTCTCTGCTCGGGGTCAGTATCGTGAAGCAGGGGCCGATGCCGCGCGTGGCGCGTACGCTCGATTTGTTGGTCGACCGAGGTTACCAGGTAGACCACCACGCCGCGTTCAGCAAGGGCGGCGCGGTTGGCCGGATCGATCACGGCACCGCCGCCGGTCGCCAAGACAATGGATTCCAGGCGAGTCAGCCGGTCAATGGACTCTCTTTCGCGGCTGCGGAATCCGGCTTCGCCTTCCTTTTCGAAAATAAATGGAATGTCCACGCCGGTTTTTGCCTCGATGTCGGCGTCGCTGTCATGAAACGTGTAGTGAAACAGGCGCGCCAGATGCCGCCCAACCGCCGTCTTGCCCGAACCCATGGGTCCGATGAGAAAAATGTTGCGCTTGTTGAGCATGATTTTTGCTGATCATAGCGGACGGCGCCTTTCGCCCGATTGCCTGCCGAAAAAATAAGGGGCGCCGAAAGGCGCCCCTACAGTGTGAACCAACCGAACCGGAGTTAGTACAGGTTCGATCCCTCGCGCAAAATCTTCGGCGTGATGAATATCAACAGTTCGGTCTTGTTGTTGACATCGATGGTGCTGCGGAACAGCGCGCCGATGAACGGAATATCGCCGAAGAACGGCACCTTGTTTGCCGACTTCGACTTGGTGGTGTCGAGAATGCCGCCGAGCACCACGGTTTGCCCGTCGTTGACCAACACCTGGGTGATGATTTGGCGGGTGTCGATCGAGGGCACGCTGCCGCCGGTCGCGCTGGTGACTTGCTGACCGACCGAGTCGTCCGAAACGTCCAGATCCAGGATCACGCGATTGTCAGGCGTGATCAGCGGCGTGACTTTGAGCTTGAGCACGGCGTCCTTAAACTGGGTCGTCGTGGCACCGCTGGAAGCCGATTCCTGATAAGGAATCTCGACACCCTGCATGATGGTGGCCGCCTTCTGGTTCGCGGTGATGATGCGCGGCGAGGAGATCACTTCGCTCTTGCCCTCGTTTTGGGCCGCCGAGAGTTCCAGATCCACCAGGTAGCTGCCGGCCAGCAAGGAGACGCCGATGCTGCCGTTGGTGTTCGCCGCCGGTGTATTGACCTGGTAGCGGTTGTCGAGGGTCGTCGCGGGCAGCACGCTGGTGGCCTGCGTTGGAAGGCCGCCGGCGAGAATCTGATTCGTGGCGGTGTTGTTGCCCGAGACTGCCAAGAGGCTGTTGGGTCCGCCGGTCAGTGACGATGCCCCGCTCACGCCGAAGCGTGCGCCCAAGTCCTTTTCAAAGGTGTCGCTGACGATCACGATGCGCGCCTCGATCAGCACCTGCTTGACCGGCACGTCCAAGGTTTGCACCAGGCGGCGGATGTCCGCCAGTTTATCCGTGGTGTCCTGTACCAGCAGAGTATTGGTGCGTTCGTCGACCGACAGGCTGCCGCGTGGCGACAGCATGGAGTCCTTGGCATTGGCCGCCTTGATCAGTTTCGCCAGGTCCGAAACCTTGGCGTAGTTGACCTGCATGAATTCCGTATGGGTGGGAGAGAGCTCCTGCACCTCTTTATGGGCCGCCAACTCGGCTTTCTCACGCGTGGCCAACTCTTCCGTCGGCCCGATGATGATCACGTTGTCCTGGCGCCGCTTGTCCAAGCCCTTGGTGCGCAAGACGATATCGAGCGCCTGATCCCAGGGCACATTTTGCAGACGTAAGGTGAGGTTGCCGTTGACCGAATCGCTGACGACGATATTCTGGCCGCTGGTATCCGCGAGCAGCTGCAATACCGAACGCACGTCGATGTCTTGGAAGTTCAAGGTCAACCGCTCGCCGGTGTATTCCTTCTTCTCCTCGGCGCCTGCGGTGCGCTTCGACGAAGGCTTGATTTCGACCGTGTACTGGTTGTCCGACTGGTAGGCAAGCTGTTCGAAGTCGCCCTGCGAGCTGATCACCAGGCGCGAACTGCCGTCCACGCGGACCGCATCGACGGTCTGCACCGGCGTTGCAAAATCCATGACGTCATAGCGTCGCATCAAATTCTTCGGCATCGCGGTGCCTGCGAAGTCCACGACGATCTGCTGGCCTTCCTGACGGACATTGACCGGCGTACGCGGGTCGGTGAGCTGCACGATCACCCGGCCGGTGCCATCGGCACCACGCCGGAAGTCGATCGTGCGAATCGCGCGTTCGGCGGGATTCGACGATGCGACGGCGGCACGCGCGGCGGTCTTGCCGACGTCGGCGCCCGCTTGTTGGCCCAGTGTGATGATGATGTCGTTGCCGTCCACTTTGGTCGTGTACGGCATCAAGTTATCGACGTTGACGACCAAGCGCGCCCGGCCGTTCGCTTCGGCGGCGAGCACGGTGTCGACTCCGCCGGATCGCACGTCGAAGCGGCGCGAGGCGAGAGCCAGGGTGGTATTCGGCAAGTCGAACGCAATGCGCGCGGGCTTGTCGATGGTGAACGGAAGCGGCTCCGGCGCCGGACCGCTCATGTGCAATTTGAGCTGCACCTGTTGACCCGATAGCGTTTGGACGTCGACTGATTGCAGCTGGACCGGATCAGCGGCGCGTGCCGTCAAACTGATCGCTGTCAATGCGACGAGTGCCATCGCACTCATCATCGCCGCTCGGTATTGAATTCTAATCATGCTTTCATCTCCCTGGGTGGCTTCAATTGGCCAATGCCAATGAAGCCGGTCGCTCTATGTAGCCGCCGAGACCATCCGGAATGATTTCGACCAGGCTAATTCTTCCGCCGGTTATTTCCGTGACTTTGCCGTCGTTCTGCCCCATGTAATTGCCGGGCTGTACCTTGTGAACCAGGCCGTCTCTGGATTGCACCAGCCCGTAGAAATTGTTGCCAACCTTGAAGGTGCCGACCATCTTCAGCGTGTCGAGCGAGAAACCTTCCAAGAATTCGCGATTGCGGTGCGAGTTGACCCGCGCACTGGCGAGTCCATTGGCTGCGTTCGCACCCTGCGGCTGGAACGGCGAACGCAGGTTGCCGGCCGCGTACACGTAGGTTTCGTAGGGCTTCACTTCCGGCAGCGGCTGGATGCGCCCGCCCGGCTTTTTCTTGGTGGCCTCGATCCACTTTTGCAAATCCGATTGGCCGCCCGAACAGCCGCCCGCGACCAATGCCGCAAGCACGACGCCGATGACGCCAATGCCCGATATCTGTCTCACGTCTTGCCTCCCGCCGCCGCCGTCGTCTTCTTCGCCGCCGGCTTCCCGCCGCCGCCTTGATCTTCGATGTAGCGGTAGGTCTTGGCGGTCACATCCATGGTCAAGTTGTCGTAGCCGCCTTTGGCATCGACCGGTGAAATCTGAATGTCGTTGAGCGTCACGATGCGGGGCAGCGCGGCGATGCCGCTCACGAAGCGGCCAAAGTCATGGTAGCTGCCGACCAGCTTGATCTTGATCGGCAGTTCGGCGTAGAAGCCGTTGCTCTTCTCGCTGCCGGGCTGAAATAATTTCTCCGTCAGGCCGGCAGCCAGGCCGGTTTGCGAAATATCCACCAGAAGATTCGGTACCTCGGTTTTGCCGGGCAATTGCCGCAGCATGGCGCCGAAGCTGCGTTCCATCTCGCCGATTTGGGCGCGATAGGCGTCCAGGTTGGCAGCGCGTTGTTGCTTGGTCTCGAATTGCGCGCGCAGATCCTGTTCGTCCGCCTCCGCTTTCTGCAGCAGCGGTCGATCGTCGTTCCAGACGAAAAAATACCAGCCGGCGGCCGCAACCACGGCGAAGCCCAGCAGGACGAAGAATCCCCGCACCGCCACAGGCCAGCGGCCCACGTCGCGGGGATCGAGAGTACGAAGTTGATCGAGGAAGTTCATTTCGCCGCAACCTTCTTGCTCGTTGTTTCGCCGCCGTTCTCCACATCCACGCCGATCACATCGGTGCTGAGCGTGAAGCTCGAGCCGCCTGTCGGCGAATCCTTGGCCGTCTCAACCACCTGCAACTGCGGGTTGTCCATCCATGAAGAAGCATCGATGTTGCGCATGAAGGTGGAAACACGCGTACTTGACTGCGCCACGCCCTTCATCTCGAGCTTCTTGCCGGTTTCCTTCATCTGCGTGAGATAAATGCCCTCGGGAACCGTCTTCACCAGTTCGTCGAACAGATGCACGATTTCGGGCCGCTTGCGCTGCAATTTCTCGATGATTTCCATGCGCGCGACCAGGCGCTGTTTGCGATTCTCGAGGTCTTGAATGTCGGCAATCTGCGCTTCGAGCTTGACGATCTCCTTTTTCAGAAGATTGTTCTTCGCGTTCTGCGAGTCGATCCAGCTGGAATACAGCAGCTTGCCGCCGAGGACGAAGATGACCGCGGCAAACGCCGCGCCGCCCAGGGCGACCATGAATTCTCGGCGTCGGACTTTACGTTCTTGTTCGCGCCAGGGAAGTAGATTAATACGCGGCATGGCTACTCTTTAGTCGAAGCTGCGCAGCGCTAGGCCGCAGGCTGTGAGTAAGGCGGTGGCATCGCGCGCCACCGCTTGGGCTTTGGCCTTGGACGACACCTTCATGTTGCCGAGCGGATCGCCTTTGTCCGCCGGCACGCCGACGCGGCTGGAGATGACATCGGCAACGCCGGGAATGTTGGCGCAGCCGCCGCAAATCAATATTTGATCCGGCTGAGCGCGGCCGCTGCCGGAGGCCAGATAAAATTGCAGCGAGCGGCTGACTTGTTGAGTCATGTCGTCGATGAAAGGGTCGAGAACTTCCGGCTGATAGTTGCTGGGCAACCCGCCTTCTTTCTTGGCGCGGCCGGCTTCTTCCATGCTGAGGCCGTAGGTGCGCATGATTTCCTCGGTCAATTGCTGGCCGCCGAAGGCGAAGTCGCGTGTGTAAATCACGCGCAAGTCGCGCAACACGCTAAACGTCGTGCTGCTGGCGCCGAAATCGACCACTGCGACGGTGCGGTCAACGCCGCCGTCGGGCATTTGGTGGCGCATCAAGGCGCAGGCGTTCTCCAACGCGAAGGCCTCGACGTCGACCAAGTGGGCGGTCAGTCCCGAGGCTTGCACCGCGGCCTGACGCTGCTCGACGTTCTCGGTTCGCGTGGCGACGAGCAGCACATCGAGCATATCCGGATCTTTTTCCGACGGACCCACGACCTGGTAGTCGTAGCTCACCTCTTCCATAGGGAAGGGGATGTACTGGTCGGCCTGCATTTCGACCTGACCTTCCAATTCGTTCTCGCCGAGAGTCTTCGGCATCTGAATGACTTTGGTGATCGCCGCATCACCGCTGATCGCGATGGCCGCGAGGCGGCTCTTCGCGCCCGAGCGTTTTACCGCGCGGCGAATGGCTTCGCCGACCGCTTCCGCGTCGACGATGGCTTTTTCATTGATGGCGTTGTGCGGCGTGGGTTCCGCGGCATAAGACTCAACGCGATATTGGCCACCCGACATCGTGAGCTCAATGAGCTTCACCGACGAGGTGGTTATGTCAAGTCCTAGAAGCGGACGGTATCTTTTTCCTAACGACCACACAAATTTTTTCCCTTTTTGCTCAATGCCTTGTAGGTCGAATCTGACGTGAGATTAGCCATGACAAGCAAACTTAGCAAGAAACTGTTAAATGGAACGTGAAGCTACTCACAGCTATAACCGACCGGGGAGACCAGGTCGGCAAAGTGAGACCTACGACAGTTTCGTCGCTTTTAAGGAAGCGAATCATCCGTTCCGACCTCTCGCTTAAAGCCCGCAAGGGCCCTAGGCGCTTGGTTAATCTGGTCTGGCAACCCGGCTGTCCTTTAAGGGGCGCAATCCCCCCAAAGGATCGGTGGCTTTGCGTCCTCATCTTTCGATGGGTATGCCTACGTAACCGGCGGTAATATGATCTCCATGTCCGCCAGCGCAATAAGTTAGAACGGTTTTCTGTGTCCAGACGTTACCTAGTTCTCATCTCGCGCATTTGTGCAGTTTTAGTTGGCTTAATAGCGCTAATTGTCTTCGCAAACGTATGTGCTTATGTCTACTTGAGGCCCGCGCTGCCGGATGTGGCCAGCCTTCGGGAGGTCCAGCTCCAGGTGCCGCTGCGTATCTATTCGCGCGACGGCAAGCTGATCCAGTCCATCGGCGAGCAACGCCGCATCCCGGTCCGCTACGACCAATTGCCGCCAAAGCTGATCCAGGCCTTCCTCGCGACAGAAGACGACCGGTTTTTCCGGCATCACGGCGTCGATTGGCAGGGCATTCTCCGGGCGGCGGTGGCAAACCTAAAGGCCGGCGGGATCCGGCAGGGCGCCAGCACCATCACCATGCAGGTATCGCGGGACATGTTCCTGACCCCGCGCCGCGACATGAAGCGGAAAATGAGCGAAATCTACATTTCCCTGCTCATGGAGGCCGAATTCACCAAGGAGGAAATATTCTCCCTGTACGTCAACAAGATCTTTCTGGGCCAGCGGGCCTATGGCGTCGGCGCCGCGGCCGAGGTGTATTTCGGCAAGAGCCTGGATCAACTAAGCATCGGTGAGATGGCCACGCTGGCCGGCATTCCGACCGCCCCCTCCACCGTCAATCCGGTCGCCAACGCCGAAGCCGCCAAGGTACGCCGCACCCATGTTTTAGGCCGCATGCTCGAGCTCGGTTACATCAGCCAAGGTGAGTACGATCAGGCCAAGACGAGTCCCATGGAATCGCGCCTGCATGGCGCCTCCATAGAGGTCGACGCACCGTACTTGGCCGAAATGGTGCGCAGCGACATGCAAAACAAGTACGGCGATGCCGTCTATACGGCGGGATACAAGGTCTATACCACCTTGGATTCGCGCCTGCAGGCGGCGGGCACCGTGGCGCTGCGCACGGGGCTGCTGGAATACGACATGCGCCACGGCTACCGCGGTGCCAGCGCCAAGGTTGACCTGTCAAAGATCAGCACGCCCGCCCAGTTCGATGCTCAGCTCGAGGAATTCCCCATCATCGGCGGTCTGAAACCGGCCATCGTTCAGCAAGTCGAGGCCAAGAGCGCCAAGATCTACGTCAAGGATCTGGGGGTCGCCACCCTACCTTGGGAAAAGCTGGTTTGGGCCAGGCGCGAATTGCCGGATGAGAAAGTCGACCGCTACCCGACCCAAGCCTCGGAGATCTTAAGCCGCGGCGATGTCATCTACACCGTGGGCCGCACGCCCGACTCTCTGCTCTTCGTGCAAGTGCCCGAGGCACAAAGCGCGCTGGTGTCGGTCGATCCGAAGGACGGAGCGATCGTGGCTCTGGTCGGCGGCTTTGATTTCTTTCAGAGCAAATTCAACCGCGTCGTCCAGGCCCGGCGCCAGCCCGGTTCGGGATTCAAACCATTCGTTTATGCGGCAGCCTTCAACAAAGGATTTACCCCGCCAGGCGTGGTGTTGGACGCACCGGTGGTCATCGACGAGGAAGGCAAGGAACAGGCGTGGCGTCCGCACGAGGACACGGGGTTGTTTTATGGGCCTGTCCGCCTGCGTGATGCCCTGGTGCATTCCCGAAATCTGGTCTCGGTGCGCCTGATGCGCGCCATCGGCGGCCCGTACACCCGCGATTTCGTGACTCGCTTCGGCTTCGATAAATCGCAGCTACCGGATGACTTGACGCTGGCCTTGGGAACGGCCGAACTAAGCCCCTTGCAGGTGGCCATCGGCTACTCAACCTTCGCCAACGGCGGCTTCAAAGTCAGTTCCTACTACATTGACCGCATCGAGGACGCCAATGGCAAGGTCCTGCAGCAGGCGGACCCCGCCGTCGCCTGCCCGCAATGCGGGCGTACCAGCGACGGTCCCAGTCCAAGAAGTTCGGCGGCCGGCGGGCGCGGCGCGCTTCTGGACGAGGCTCCGCATGACGGTAAGACTCTGATTCCTGTGAAGAATCAGGCGCCGCAAATCCTCAGCCCGCAGGTGGCATACCTGCTGGCGGACATGATGGCGGATGTGATCAAGCGCGGCACGGGTCAGCGCGCACGCACACTCAATCGCGATGACATCGCCGGCAAGACGGGCACTACCAGCGACTTCCATGACGCCTGGTTCAATGGCTTCAACGGCGACATCGTCACCACCGTCTGGACCGGGTTCGATTCGGAGCGCTCGTTGGGCGACTCGAACGACCAGGGATCTCGCGTCGCGGTTCCGACTTGGACTTATTTCATGAAACAGGCGCTTGAAGGGTCTCCCAGACACGGTGTGCCGATCCCGGACGGAATCGTCAGAGTGCGCATCTCGCCGAAGACCGGCCTGCTGGCGAGTTCGGACGACCCCAGCGCCATCATGGAATATTTCGTCGAGGGGAATTTACCCAAGGCCGAGTTGTATGAAGGACAGAACCCGAACAGCCCAGAGGCGGATAAACCGATATTCTAGTAACCCTTGCAGAGCCTGAAGATTACCGATGCCTAAGAAGTATTCGCAGCGTGCCGAGGATCTACGCCGCGCCCTCGCGCAAGAGGCCGCCAGAATCATGGCCGAACACGGCATCGAAGATTTCCTACAGGCGAAACGCAAGGCGGCCGATCGTCTCGGCGTCAACGATGTCGCGGTGCTGCCGAAAAATATCGAGATTGAAGACGCACTGCGCGCACACCAGCGTCTCTTTGGACGCGACACCCATGATCACACCCTGAGGGAACAGCGGCGCATCGCGCTCGACACCATGCGGATTTTGGCGGAGTTTCAACCTCGACTGGTGGGTTCCGTGCTCACCGGGACGGCGACAAATTACAGCGACATCAATTTGCATTTGTTCGCCGATGCGTCGGAGTCGGTGGCGATCAAGCTGCTCGAAATCGGCGTGCCGCACGAGTTCTACGAGCGGCGCGTGAAGATGGATGCGGAGCGCAGCGTGAACTATCCCGCGTTGCGATTCGAAGCCAATGGCCGCACCGTCGATGCCACGGTTTTTCCCATCGACGGCATCCGCCAATCGCCCTATTCACCCGTCGACGGACGGCCGATGAAACGCGCCGATGCGCGCGAGGTGTCGGAGCTGGTCGACGCCAACTAGACTTCGGCACTGTGAGATTGAGCGGCGCAAGCGCACTCGTCGGCCGGATTATCGGATGTCGCCCAACACCGCCGGTAGCGGCCGGCATGTGATTTGATCGGCCGAGTTCCCGCGCTCACGAACCGATCAATATCACTGCCCCGCCTTCTCCTGCCACACCGCCAGCATGTCCGGCGAACCCTGCGCGCGCACACCGTTGTCGGTGAGAATGTCGTCCGTCGCTGCTGTGAGCGCCTGGCGCGAAAAAACCAGCGCTTCCCCGCCCTTGCTGGCGAATTCAATCGTGACAAACGGATCTTTGACCTCGCGCAGCAGTGCCACCAAGTGTTTGAGACTCTTCACGGGGGTGCCGTTCACCGAGTACACCACCGAACCCGCCGGATTCGAATAGCCGTTCGCGAGCTTGTGGGGGAAAAATGGCGAGGAAATGATCACCAGTTCTTCCAAGTCATCGCTGGGCGGATCGAAGGCGCGGGTCAACAGCGGACTCTTCACGAAGCCGAGAACTCGCATCAGGTTTGCATTGTTTTCGAACGCGCCCAGGAACTGCCGGGTCGCACGCGAAAACACCATGGGTCCATAAACGAAGTACGACGGATACTCGCCATGCAGGTCGGACACCAGGGTCGGATAATCGGCCGAGACGGGAAGATCGAGCTTCAGCGTCTTGCCGGCACGCACCACCGTGAGGGGCAGCTTGCCGTTCTTGGCGACCTTCTGAATCATGTAGCCGAAACTCACCCGCAGGTCCTTGTCGATTTTGACCATGCCCTGGTTGTCGATGGCCGTATCGCCGATCCGCGTCAGCACATCCCATTCCTTGAGCGGGTACGAAGGATCGGATTTGTCGGGCCGATGCACCACCATTCCCTCGACGCTTTTATCCAGCTTCAGGTATTCCCGCAGCGCCGGATTCTCGAGCGTCTGCAAGTCATCGTGCATGCTGGCCTTGCCGACGTAGTGACCGCCCGCAACGTCCTTGAGGAATAGATCCACTTCTTCGTTCGGAATGATGTAGCCGATATTCTGGCTGTCGCCGCCCAGCCGGCTGAATGCGAGGCCGATCATTTTGTCGCCGGCGATGGCTGGACCGCCGCTGTTGCCGGGATTGATGGCCGCATCGATCTGAATGCGCAGCCCGGACACCGGATAGTTGTACGACGCGAACTCGATGCGCGACACGATGCCCTTGGTGATCGAGAGCGATGAGCCGCCGGTCGGAAAACCGTAGGCGAGAACCGGATCCTTGATCTGCGGCAGCTTGCTCGCTCGCGCCACCGGCGGATGGGTGTCGAAGAAACTCGGATCATCGAGCTGCAACACTGCGAGATCGATGCCGGGTGCGATTGCGAGGACCGTCGCGGACACCTTGTCGCCGGCGGCATTCGCCTGAATCTGCACTTGGCTGGCGTACAGCACGGCATGCGCGTTGGTCAGAATGCGCTTTCCCTCGATGACCACGCCAGAGGCGGTGGCCTCGCTCGGCGCCTGCTTGGTCCAAGGTTTGAACGGGTCCGGGTAGCGCATGGTCGAAAAAATCTTGACCACCGAGTTCTCCAGCGCCGGAGCCTCAGCTTGGTCGGCCCCGTGGGTCGCGGGAAACGCCGCGGCCGTGAAGAAAGCGCCGATGTTTAGCAAAATGATTCGCGCGTAACGTGCCATGTATGTTTATTGCGTCCTTATTTTCGCTGCGTCTTATTTACCGTCGACTGAAAACGCCAGCAGTGTATTGCCTGAGATGATGTAAACGCCGCCGTTGACGATGGTCGAACCGCCATGATCGAGAGGTCCGCCGCTCGCGCGCACGCCGTTTTGCGTTTGATATGCCTTCGCCGTGTCGAAGTCCCAGAGGATTTTGCCGTCAATGGTGGAATAGGCGCGTAAGTGCCCATCCAGCGATCCGGAAAAAACACCGCCCGGCATGACCGTGACCGCCTGCGATTGCGCATGCGAGCATAGGTCTTCGCTCCAGGAACACGCCGGTGTCGGCGCGGGCGCGTGCCAACGTGCGATGCCGGTCTTGGGATCCAGCGCCCACAAGCTGCCGCTCGAGCTGGTCGGTTCAGATAGGGAGCCTGACAGGGCGACGTACCAACTGCGGTGATCTGCCGCGGTGCCCCACGCCACCCCGCCATCGATCTTCGCATCGGCGCCGGGCCTGCCCTGCCAGAGAATCTCGCCGCCGTGATCGGGATCAAGTCCATAGACGACGCCGGAGAGCTGTCCGGCCAAAATGATCTCATTGCCGCTGGCCAAGGTGCGCATGACCGGTGAACTGGTGAAGCCACCGAGGCCCGCCTGGCCCATCACATTGAGTTGTTTGACCCAGCGCAGCTTGCCGTCGTTCAAACCGAACGCGGCAATCGAATCGGTGAGCGACTGTTCGATGCCGGTGGTGGATCGGCCCGTGCCCACGTAGAGCACGCTGCGCTTGGCATCGATGGTGGGCGAGGAGGCGATGGCAGCGCCTGCAGGCCCGAATTCCTGCACGCCGGCGCTGCTCTTGTGCGTCGGCTGCGGCTCCTCGAGCACGGTATAGCTCTTCCACAGTACACGGCCGCTGGCGATGTCGAGCGCCGCGACGCTGCCTCGAAACGTGCAGCAACTGTAGTTCGGGTTTGCGCTGTGGCTCTCCTCGTTGGATCCCACGGCGACATACAGCCGGTCGTTGTACAAGGTGGGAGCCCCTTGGATGCGCGCCGTGGGATGCGTTTCGACTTGCGTCTTCCACAGCAGCGTTCCCTTTTGGGCATCGAGCGCGTACACCGCACCGGTGTCGTCGCCGAAAAATGCGGCGCTCGGCGCCTTGATGACGTCCAAGTGCGCGAGCGTGCGTTTCAACTTTCGCGGTATCGCTGCCCGTTTCGACTGGCCCAACTCCCCGATCGAAATCGCGGTATGGCTGCCGGCGGAAGCGTCATAGGTCCAGTAGGTGCAACCGCTCTTGGCGTCCAGCGCGTAGATGCGCCCGGTCGAACTCGTCACGAACAGCCTGTCGTCAACCAGGGTGGGCTGACCGATTTCTTTGCCGCCCTGAAACCCAAAGGCCCACTTCAGGGCGAGTTTCGGCACGTCCGTCGCGCGAATCGCAGGTTCCGGTTGATAGCGCGTATTGAATAGATCGCGGCCCCAACCGTTCCACTGCACGCTGCCGACTGAGACCGGATCCGCATGCGAGGCGCAAAGATTTTTTTCGGGCACCAAGTTCGCCGGCAATTGGGTATTCCCCAGCGGGGGTGCCGGCGCGACGGTGGGTGCGTCCTGACCCAAGGCGATGCTCGCGATCAGCGCGAGGAGCGGCGCGCATTTCATGAGCGTATTTAAAGGCAGCACGGTTAGCGCTTTTCTATCGGCTGATAGTCTCGCTTCGTGGGACCCGTGTAGAGCTGGCGGGGCCGGCCGATTTTCATATGGGGATCCGAAACCATTTCGCACCAATGCGCCACCCAGCCGGCCGTTCGCGCAATGGCGAACATGACCGTAAACATTGAGCGGGGAATTCCTAAAGCGCTATAAATGATGCCGGAGTAGAAATCGACGTTGGGATAGAGCTTGCGCGACACGAAATAGTCGTCCTTCAGCGCGATCTCCTCCAATTTGAGCGACAGGTCGAATAGCGGGTTGTTGCCCTTGCCCATTTTCTCCAATACCCGATAGCACATGTCGCGGATGATCTTGGCGCGAGGATCGAAGTTCTTGTACACGCGATGGCCAAAGCCCATGAGCCGCACGCTGTCGTTCTTGTCCTTCACCCTGCCCAGGAATTTGTCGATGTTTGCGACCGAACCAATGCTGTCCAGCATATCGAGCACGGCTTCATTCGCGCCGCCATGCGCCGGACCCCACAGGGCGGACACGCCGGCGGAAATGGCCGCGTAGGGATTCGCGCCGGTACTGCCGGCGAGCCGCACCGTCGAGGTGCTGGCGTTCTGTTCATGGTCCGCGTGCAGTATGAACAAAAGATCCAACGCTTCGGCTGCGACCGGATCGATCTCGTACGGCTCGCAGGGAACCGCGAAGAACATATTGAGCATGTTCGCGCAGTAGCGCAGATCGTTGCGCGGATAGATGAACGGCTGTCCTAGTGTGTGCTTGTACGCCGCGGCGGCAATCGTCGGCAGTTTTGCGATGATCCGATGGGCAAATATCTCCCGATGCCGCGGATCGCCAATGTGCGTGGTGTCGTGATAGAAAGCCGCCATCGAGGCCACCACCGCAGAGACCATCGCCATCGGATGCGCGTCGTGATGGAAACCGCGGAAAAATCCGAGCAACTGCTCGTTCACCATGGTGTGCCGCATGATCGAATTGGTGAATGCGTCGAGTTCGGATTTGGTCGGCAGCGTGCCGTTGATGAGCAGCGTGGCCACTTCGAGAAAGCTCGATTGCTTCGCCAGCTGCTCCACCGGATAGCCGCGGTACAGGAGCACGCCCGCGTCGCCATCGATGTAAGTGATTTTGCTTTCGGTGCTGGCCGTGGCCATGAACCCGGGGTCGAAGGTGAAGACGCCCTGGTCCTTGGTCAGGTTCGAGATGTCGAGTACATCGGGCCCAATCGTCCCGGAAATGGCATTCAGCTGGCTCGTCTTTCCGGTCGTGAGATTCTTGAGTTCGTATTTCGTGCTCATTCGCTTTTCCGACGGCTATGTTTCGATTGTTTCAGGCCGCAGCCTTGCACGGCCGTACATCGGAATCAAGCGCATGCGTCGCCGAAGCGAGAACCGCTGTGCGAGTTCGCGGCAGGTTCGCTGTGCGTCTCTAATAAAATGCGCGGTGTGCTAACGCGCGCGAACTGAACCAGCCCGCTTGATAAAGAGCGGGCTGCCGGTCATGCTCGCCGTTAGGCTTTTGCCGGCGCCGCAGGTTTTGCGGACGCTGTCGCGTACTTTTTGCGGAACTTATCGACGCGGCCGCCGGTATCCACAATTTTCTGCTTGCCGGTGTAGAACGGATGGCAGTTGGAACAAACTTCGACCTGCAAATCTTGACCGATGGTCGAACGCGTCTCGAATTTGTTGCCACAGGTGCACGTGACCGTGATCTGTTTGTAATCGGGATGGATGCCGGCTTTCATGGGAAACCTCGTATAGCTGTTGCGGCAGAATCGAAGCGCTTTTTAGAGAAGCAGCGTCGCCACGCCTTGAACCCTTATCTGCTGGCAAGATCTTACGATTTCAATGCCAAAAACAGGGCCGCGCATCATATGCGCACACTTGGCTCTTCACAAGGGCTATCCCATTGCATTTCAAGAGCCATCCAATTGCACATATTTGTCCACAATAACTGTGGATAAGTCTGTGGACGGCATCCCGCGTAGGTGACTCGCACCGCGGAAATTCGCGTAATTGTTGATTTGATCAAAAAATAGACAGGCTACTTTTCTTTTTAAAATCAATAAATTACGAGACGCATCTGACCTACTGCAGATGCAATGTGCTGTAGGTCTCACTTTGTTCGGGGCACAAAGGGCGGTGTGTATAAGCTTTAGGGCAGGAAACTGGCCTGAAGATCGTTGAGGAAGCGTCTTCCGAGTTCGGTCGGCCGCCACCCGGTGGCCACTGATTTCAGTAGCCCGCGATCTTCTGCCCTTGCCAGCTTTTCTTCCAGGTTTATAAGAGGAAGTCCGGTGCGTGCGTGGTAGCAATCGCTGCTGAATCCATCGTTCAGGCGCAGCGCGTTCAGCATGAATTCAAACGGCAGGTCTGCCGCGGCGATGTAGCTGCCCGCGCCGGCGATGAGCGCAGCACCAGCGATCTCAGCCTGATACTCGCGCGGCTGCTTTGGCTTGACGGTGCGCAAGATCTTCTCCGGCTTAAGAATGCTCACTTTGCCGTGCGCGCCGGCGCCGATGCCCACGTAATCGCCGAACAGCCAGTAATTCAAGTTATGCCTGCATTGCGCTCCGTGCTTGGCGTAGGCCGACACCTCGTATTGCGCGTAGCCGCAGTCCGCCAGCATTTTCTGGCCCGCGAGTTGAATTTGCCAGGCTGCATCCTCGTCCGGCAGTGAGGGAGGCCGCGAATGAAACACCGTGCCAGGCTCGAGCGTGAGCTGGTAGTAGGAAATATGGGAGGCCCCAAGCGAGCAGGCGATCTTCACATCGTTCAGCGCCTGCTCCAGGGTTTGCTGCGGCAGGGCATACATGAGATCGAGATTGAAATTACCGAGCTTCGCGGCTTTGAGTTCCTCGACCGCCCGATGCGTGTCGTCGGCCGAATGAATGCGGCCCAGCACTTTGAGCGCATTCGCGTCAAAGCTTTGCGCGCCCAGCGACACGCGATTGATTCCCGCCTCGGCATAGCCTTGGAACTTGCCGCGCTCAATCGTCCCTGGGTTCGCCTCCAGCGTGATTTCCGCGCCGTCCGCGAGGTCAATCCGCTGCTTGAGCGCGGCGAGCAAGCGCGCGAATTCTTCCGGACTGAACAGGCTGGGCGTACCACCACCGAAAAATACACTGTCAATCCTGCGCCCCCGCACGCGTGGCGCCTCGAGGTCGAAGTCGCGGATCAGCGCGTCGATGTAAGAGGCATCAGGTTGGCCCGACTTCAGCTGATGCGAGTTGAAATCGCAATACGGGCATTTGCGCACGCACCACGGCATGTGCACGTACAACGCCAGCGGGACATCGACGATGCGCGCATCGGCCCGCGGCGCATCGATCACGGGCGTATCAATCATGACGCCGCCGCCAGTTGCTCGCGCAGCATCCGCATCGCCTTGCCGCGATGGCTCAAACGGTTTTTTTCCGCAGGCTGAAGTTCAGCCGCGGTCTGATTGAGTTCGGGCAGCCAAAAGTATTGGTCGTAGCCAAAGCCGCCTGCGCCGCGCGGCGCATCCAGAATGAATCCTTCCCACTCCGCCTCGGCGACGAGCGGCGACGCATCCGCTGCGTTTTCGATGAACACCAGCGCGCAGCGGTAGCGCGCCCGGCGCCGCTCGTACGGCAGACCGGCCAGCGCGTGCACTAGCTTGGCGTTGTTTGCAGCATCGTCAGCGCTCAAGCCGGCATAGCGTGCCGAATAAATGCCCGGCGCGCCGTTCAGGGCATCGACCTCGAGGCCCGAGTCGTCCGCGACTGCCGCCGATCCGCTCAAACTCGCGGCATGGCGCGCCTTGAGCAGGGCATTGGCTAGAAACGTGGCGCCCGTTTCATCCGGCGATGGGAGCTTGAGTACCGCCGAGCTGGTCAACTCGAACGGCAATCCGGCCAGCAGGGAGCGAAATTCACGCAGCTTGCCGACATTGCCGGTGGCGATCACCAACTGCCTAATAGGAGCCTGCCTGAGCATTGCGCGCGGCGAGCGTTAGGCGGCACGGGCACTGAGCTGTGCGGCATGCAATTGCGCAATGCCATGCGTTGCAAGGTCCAACAGCTGGTCGAGCTCGTGGCGGCGAAACGCGTGCCCCTCCGCCGTTCCCTGGACTTCGACGAACCCGCCGCCGCTGTTCATCACCACATTCATGTCGGTTTCAGCGTTCGAGTCTTCGGCGTAGTCCAAATCCAGCACTGGCGTTCCGCGATAGATACCGACCGACACGGCAGCGACCTGGCCGTGCAGAGGATTGGCGACGACGGCGCGTCGCTTGAGCAGGGTATCGATGGCATCAGCCAGGGCCACGAAGCCTCCGGTGATCGCCGCGGTGCGTGTGCCGCCATCGGCCTGCAGCACGTCGCAGTCGATGGTCACCGTGCGTTCCCCGAGGCCTTTCAAGTCGACCACGGCGCGCAGCGCCCTGCCGATCAGGCGTTGTATTTCCTGCGTCCGGCCGCTTTGCTTGCCGCGTGCCGCCTCGCGCGCGGAACGGGTATGTGTGGCCCGCGGCAGCATGCCGTATTCGGCAGTCACCCAACCCTGGGCAGTCCCGCGCAGGAATCCAGGCACGCTGTCTTCAATGCTGGCCGTGCACAACACCCGCGTCGAGCCGAAGCTCACCAGCACCGAGCCTTCCGCATGTTGGGTAAAGCCGCGTTCGAATTTCAATTCGCGCAATTCGTTGGCGGCGCGGCCGCTCGGCCTAATGCTCACGCCGCCTTCCAGCGAAGCGCGGCCGCACTCGTATTGTCGCTGTAAGGCGCGGATGCCTGCACCGCCTGCGCTCCCAGATCGTTGAGCGAGTCGCGCAACGGTTTTAGGCTGCTCTGGGCGAAGCGCGCCAAATCCTGGTCCTTCAAATTGGCCCACAACCCATCGGTGCAGAGCAGCAGCACATCGCCTGCCTTCAATTTGCGCCGCGACGAGATGGTCATTTCAGGCAACGCGGCGTCTCCGCCGAGACAGCACTCGACATAGTTGCGCATCGGGTGGCCATGCACCTCGGCCTCCGTGATCAAACCCTCTCGCAGCAGCACCTCCACGTGACTGTGATCGCGGGTGCGCTCGAGCACCTGCGCCTGGCGCAACTGGTAGACGCGGCTGTCGCCGACGTGCGCCCAGTAGGCGGCGGAATCTTGCACCAGACAGACGGCGCAGGTCGCGCGCGGACGCGCTTCCGCGCTCAAGGCCGACCCCAGCTTCACGACTTCCTCGTGCGCCCTGCCCAACGCCAAATGCAGGAAGGTCATGGGATCGAAAATCGGATGGGGAGTCTGCCAAAATGCCTCGAGCATGGTTGAAAGCGCCGTTTCCGCCGCCCGCGCGCCATCCGCATGGCCTCCCATGCCGTCGATCACCACGAGGAGCACGGCCTGTTCTGCGGCCGCAATCGCGACTCGGTCCTGGTTTTCCTCGCGGTGTCCAATGAGGCTCACGTCCGCGGTTTCAATCTGCAATGCCCGCTCCTCGTCTGCTAAGCTTGCGAACCACCGATTATGGCCGATTTTAGCGACGACCCCCATGATTCGTAGCATGACCGGCTTTGCCCGACGCGAGCGGCAGTTCCCCTGGGGACTTCTGGCCTGGGAACTTAAGACCGTGAATCACCGATTTCTCGAGCTGGGATGTCGTTTGCCCGAGGAATTCCGCCGCGCCGAAGCGGACTTCCGAGCCGCCATTGCCGCCGCCGTCCGCCGCGGCAAGGTCGAGTGTTCACTGCACTTCAAGCCCACGGTCGCCGCGACCGCACTCGAGGTTGATGCCGAATTGCTCGCCAGTCTGACGCTAAGGGCCCAGCAGGTCGCCGCGCAAGCGGGCGTGACGGCCCGAATCGACGTACTGGACCTGCTGCGTTGGCCCGGCGTCATCCGTGACGGCACGCGCGACACCGCGCCCATGATCGCCGCCGCGCAAACCTTGCTCGCGGAGGCCCTGGCGGATTTGACGCGCTCCCGTGATAGTGAGGGAGGGCGCCTGCGCGACGCGCTGGAGCAGCGCTGCGCCGGGTTGCTGGAATTCTCCGGACGCGTCACCGACCGGCTGCCGGAAATCCGCACCCGCATGCGCGCCAAGCTGCTGGATCGCATCGCGCAGCTCGTGAGCGATGTCGATCAAGACCGCCTCGAACAGGAACTCGCCATCCTCGCCCAGCGCCTGGATGTCGATGAAGAGATCGACCGCCTTCGCGGACATGTCACCGAAGTGCGCAAAACCTTCGAAGGTTCAGAGCCCGCTGGCCGTCGGCTGGACTTCCTCATGCAAGAACTCAACCGCGAGGCCAATACGCTGTCATCGAAGTCCCAGGACATCGAAACCACCCGTGCCGCGGTGGATATGAAGGTGCTCATCGAGCAAATGCGCGAGCAGGTGCAGAACATCGAGTAGCTTCGGGAGCTGTTTTTGGGCCGCCGCGCCTTCGCTCGCACCGCAAGGCTGCGCGCGGCAAACGCACGTTGGTCGATGCAGGCCGTGACCCGCTGCTCGAGAAGCAGAACGAGATCGACGCACAGCTCAAAGCCAGCGCCGCCAAGAAGGCGCGCGGCAGGTTCAAGGAGCTGGCGGAGGACCGGTACGAAACCGAAATCAAATGCGGACGCCTCAAGCACCCGGCTGTGCCGCGCCGCTTTCTCGACAAATACATGCTTCCTGAGTTCGGCGATACGGTGCCCGCCGAGATCACGCCGGCCATGGCGGCACGTTTGCTCGCCCGCGTGGGAAAGAAGGCGCCGAATGATCTGCCGCACCACATGCGTCGCGTTTTGGACGGCGCTCCTGCTGGAAATCGAGCGCGGCGAGCGAAAGGTCACGCCCATGCGATCGCGCCGCTCTGTGCTGCTCGATGCCGAGCTCGCAGCCCTCTGAACCGGTCGCAAGATGCGGCCGGTTCCTGGAAACATCCGATCCGCACCGCAAGTACTCGCCATGCGCAGCGGAGACCCGCCGCGTCCGCAATCTTGAGGTATGTACGTGATACATATATAATACGCATATGGGGCCGAAGTTCGATCCCGAGAAGGACGCTGCCAATATCGTCAAGCACGGCCTGTCCTTGGTTGAGGGGGACGGTGTGTTGAACGATCCGCTAGGTTTGACAGTGGAGGATGATTCCTCGGCAGGTGAGTCTCGTTGGATCACAGTCGGGGTAAGCGCCGGCGGCGAAATTTTGGTAGTTGTTTGGACTGAGCGCGAAGACGGCGAGCGCCTAATCTCCGTGCGACGAGCAACCACGAAGGAGCGGAAAGTTTATGAAGGCTGAGTACGATTTCTCCAAAGGGCGGCGCGGGCAAGCTGTGCCAACGAAGGGAAAAACTCGCATCACCATTTACATCGAC
>Ga0193726_1000158_pt1 | contig 93488 bp, 76 predicted proteins | sample H2c1metaG_FD_144928 | JGI IMG/M metagenome (GOLD analysis project Ga0193726, IMG submission 144928) | Soil microbial communities from a riparian zone of the East river system, Colorado, United States - H2c1 | ecosystem: Environmental > Terrestrial > Soil > Riparian zone | place: USA: East River...
GCCCGTCTCGCGCGCCGCCGCGTCCACCGCAGCCCATCCCTACGTCCGTGAGGTTCGCGAAACGCCCCTCCGAGTGGAACGGGATGCGATGGATATAGACCGATTTGCGACTTCGGAAAATCAGAATATTTTTGCGACAGGGGCTTTACAGACTTTTGGGTGATTTGCCCGTCGGGTCGATTTGTTGAATCGGCTCAAGAAATCAGGCTGTGCGCGCCAAACCTGTGTGACGAAAATTTTTGCGCCTGAAGCCGCCGGATGCCCGGATCGAGCCCGTCGGGTAGTCACACTCACACCGGCCGCTCGCCCTTCACCGTCACCCGCGTGCCTGAACGCGTGTGCGGCCAGTAGTCCCACATCGCGCGGTGCTGGGCGCAACGGTTGTCCCAGAACGCGATGGCGTTCTCGGTCCAGCGGAAGCGGCACTGGAACAGCGGATTTTCCGCGTGCTGGTAGAGATAGTTGAGCATCGCGTCGCTCTCGTCTCTGGGTATGCCGATGATGTGGCGCGTAAAACCGCGGTTGACGTAGAGCGCCTTCTTGCCCGTCACCGGATGGGTGCGCACCACCGGGTGCTCGGCGCGCGGATAGGCCGGCCGGTCGGCGACGCCATGATTGGCGTAGAGCCCGCGATAGGTCGCTTCGCCGTCATGCAGCGCGGCGAGCCCGTCGAGATAGGTCTTCATCCGCTCCGACAGCGATTCATAGGCCGCATACATATTGGCGAACAGCGTGTCGCCGCCGCGCGGCGGACACTGCCGGATATAGAGGATCGAGCCCATCGGCGGCTCGAGGTCGCACGACACGTCGGAATGCCAGCCCTCGCCATTGGCGCGTGGCGAATCCTTGTCGGCATGGATCTTCATCAGCGCCGGATCGTCGCCCTCATGCGGGGCGGCGGGATGGATATGCAGTTCACCGAATTGCCGCCCGAAGGCGAGATGCTGTTGTGGGGTGATGTGCTGATCGCGAAAGAAGATCACGAGATTTTCGGCGAGCGCGCGGTGGATTTCGTCCATGGTCCGGTTCGAGAGCGGGCTGGCCAGATCCACGCCCGATATCTCGGCGCCGATGATCGGGGTCAGCTTCTCGACACCGATGGTCTCGTAAGGCGCGGTGTCATCGGCGATGTGCCGATAGCGGGGGCCCTGCTTGCTGGCGAGCGAAGACATGCGGTTCCTCCCCGGTGATTAGCATTTGTCTGCATGGTAGCCCGGATGGAGCGAAGCGCAATCCGGGACGGGCGAAGCCATTTGGAGAAAGCTCCGGATTTCGCTTCGCTCCATCCGGGCTACGGGTACCCTACTCCGCCGCCGTCACCGTGCTTGCCGGGACGTTCGCGCCCGCGCCGTAGCGCTGGTCGATATAGTCGATCACCATCGCCTTGAACTCGGTGGCGATGTTGGGGCCGCGCAGGGTGCGGAATTTCTTGCCGTCGACGAACACCGGCGCCGCCGGGGTTTCGCCGGTGCCGGGCAAGGAGATGCCGATATCGGCATGCTTGGATTCGCCGGGGCCGTTGACGATGCAGCCCATGATCGCGACGTTGAGCGACTCGACGCCGGGATAGCGGGTCTTCCAGCCGGGCATTTCAACCCTGATGAAATCCTGGATGCTGCGCGCCAGTTCCTGGAACGTGGTCGAGGTCGTGCGGCCGCAGCCGGGGCATGCCGCGACCAGCGGCACGAAGGTGCGGAAGCCCATGGTCTGCAGCAGTTCCTGCGCGACCTGAACTTCCAGGGTGCGATCGCCGCCGGGCTCCGGCGTCAGCGAAATCCGAACGGTATCGCCGATGCCCTGCTGCAACAGGATGCCGAGCGCGGCCGACGAGGCGACGATGCCCTTCGAGCCCATGCCGGCCTCGGTAAGGCCGAGATGGATGGCGTAATCCGAACGTTCGGCAAGCGTCTGGTAGACCGCGATCAGGTCCTGCACCGCCGAGACTTTGGCCGACAGGATCATGCGGTTCTTGGGCAGGCCGATCTCCTCGGCACGCGCGGCCGACAACAGCGCCGACTGCACCATGGCCTCGCGCGTCACCGCGCGGACATCCTTCGGCTCGGCGAGCAGCGCGTTTTCGTCCATCAACTTGGTCAACAATTCCTGATCGAGCGAACCCCAATTGGCGCCGATGCGGACGGTCTTGCCGTATTTCAGCGCCATCTCGACGATGTCGGTGAACTGGCTGTCGCGCTTGTTCTTGAAGCCGACATTGCCGGGATTGATGCGGTATTTGTCGAGCGCCTCGGCGCAGGCCGGATAGTCGGCGAGCAGCTTGTGGCCGATGTAATGGAAATCGCCGATCAGAGGCGTGGTGATGCCGCGCTTGCGCAGTTCGTCGCGGATATGCGGCACCGCCGCGGCGGCCTCGTCGCGATCGACCGTGATCCGCACCATCTCGGAACCGGCGCGTGAAAGCGCCGCGACCTGCGCCACCGTGCCCGCGACATCGGCGGTGTCGGTGTTGGTCATCGACTGCACCACAATCGGCGCGCCCCCGCCGACGGCGACATTGCCGACCATGACTTGCGTGGTTTTATGCCGGGCCTGGGGCCCGGCGACGTCGTTCTGCGGTGGTGTTACTGGCTGGTTCATGGGGTCTCAAATATCAGGTTTTGGTGACATTCACCAAGGGGACGGAGGCCGAGCATGTCTTCTTTATTGGAACTGCACGGGCGGCTGTTCCCGGTCGTCCCGAAAGCTCGATCGGCGCGTCCCGCCGAACTTTCCTTAGTCTATTCAATATCTTATCCCGGCCATATCGGTCGAGAGCAAGGCCACTGCAAAGAAATAGCCCAGGACGCGCTGACCGGTATATTGGACGGAAATTTCCAAATTAAAGTGAGGTACAGCACATGCCGGAGCGCAACGGGCTTATCACGACCGCGGAACTCGCCGCTATCCTTGATCAGCCCGATCTCAGGCTGTTCGATGGTACGACCTACCTCGAATATCAACCCGCCGGCAGCGATATTCCCTATATCGCCGTGCCTGGACGGCACAGTTTCGAGGCCGCGCATATTCCCGGAGCCGACTTTCTGGACTTGCAGGGCGAATTCTCCGACCCGAATACGACGCTGCGCTTCATGATGCCTGCGATCGCGCAGCTTGAGGCCAAGTTTGGCGGCCACGGGATCGGGGCGAATAGCCGGGTGGTGCTGTACAGCATCGGCACGGCGATGTGGGCGACGCGGTTCTGGTGGATGCTGAACTCACTGGGTTTCGGGAACGTTTCGGTGCTGGATGGCGGATTGGACAAATGGAAGGCGGAGAACCGCGCCATCGAAACCGGGCCCGCGAAGGGATATCCGCCGGCGACTTTCACCGCGACGCCACAGCGCGGATATTTCGTCGACAAGCACCAGGTTCTCGCAGCCGGCGGCGAGCGCAACACCGTCGTCGTCAATGCGCTCAGCCCTCAACTCCACAAGGGCCTGGAGCCAAGCCGGTACGGCCGGCCCGGGCACATTCCCGGCAGCGTCAACGTGTCAGCAGCAACACTGTTCGATCCGGAGACAAAGGCCTTCGTTCCGCTCGCGGAAGCAGAAGCGAAATTTGCAGCGCAGGGCATCGGCAAGGACAAGCGCGTCGTCGCCTATTGTGGCGGCGGCATCTCCGCCACCATCGACTTGTTCCTGCTGCACCGGCTCGGCTACGACCATCTCAGCCTTTACGACGGCTCGATGGGAGAATGGGCAAAGGATGCATCGCTGCCGATCGAGACCGGTTGAGACCGGCTGCAGCCTGTCATCACGCTGGAACGTTGGGATCGGGCACGACCTTCGGCCCGGAAGCGTCGGGCCGGTTCACGAGATAGAGCCCCGCAATCACCAGCAGGGCCGCGGCGCCGAACGCCAAGGTCAGGGTGTCGTGCATGATGAAGTAGCTGGCCACCACGCCAAACAAGGGGGTGATAAAGGTAAACGCCGACAGCTTGCTGGCGGAATAGGTTTTGACCAGTGTGAACCACAGCAGAAACGTCAGACCGACCACCCAGAACGCCTGATAGGCCATCAGCGACAGCGCCAGCGGACCGGGAATCCGGGTGATGGTTTCGCCCGAAATCCACGCCGCGAAGCCCAGAATCGGGATCGACAGCGCCACCTGGTAGCCGAGCGCCTTTACCGGCGGGGCCCGCAGCAGCGGCGTCGCTTTCACCAGCAGCGTGGTGGCCGCCCACAATGCGCCGCCGGCGACGATCATCAGATCGCCCAGCAGCACCTTGGCATCGACGTTGGGCTGGGGAACCCCGATCGCCAGCGCCACGCCGGCGAAGCTCAAGCCCAGCCCGCCCCATTGCGACGCGCGCAGCCGCTCGCCGAGAAACTGATAGGAGCCCAGCGCCACGAAAAACGGCGCGGTGTAGAGAAACACCACCGCGCGCGATGCCGATGTCAGCAGCAGGCCGCGGAAGATCAGCACGAATTCAAGGCCGAACAACAGGCCGGCGAACAGGCCGGCGCCGAGCGTGCCATCGGAGGCGAAGATTTTGACGCCGCGCAGCCGCGCGATCAAGAGCAGCACCGGCAGCGCACCGGCGGAGCGGATCATGGCCTGCAGCATCGGCGGAATATCCGGCAGCGCCAGCTTGACCGCTATCTGATTGAAACCCCAGCTCAGGCACAACATCAGCATCAGCGCGACGGCGCCCGGGCTCAGCGGACGCGCGGCCGATGCTATCGCTTGATCTGAAGACATGAATCCTCGTGGCCGGCTTGTCGCCGTGTTGGGGCATGATCCCGAAAAAGCCTGTCCCGGACTTGATCCGGGATGGCGTTCCAGTTTTTGGAAAAGATCATGCCCGGATAAATTACGTTTTCTGGCAGTGCGCGCAGGTGCCGGTGATCTCGACCACTGACAGTTTCGGCGCAAAGCCCGTGGCGCGGGCGGCCGCGTTGAGGCTTTGCGCCACCGGGACGGCCGGGATTTCGCCGACCGAACCGCAGCGCTCGCAGATCAAAAACGCCACCATCGCCGCCGCGTCATGATCGTGCGCGCAGGCGAGATACGCGTTGCGGCTTTCGATACGGTGGACGAGGCCGTTGTCCATCAGGAAATCGAGCGCGCGGTACACCGTGATCGGTGCCGGCCGCGGCATCGATTTGGCGAGTTCGTCGATCACCTCATAAGCGCCGAGCGGACGGTGACTGGACAACAGCGCCCGCAACACCTGGCGGCGGATCGGCGTGAATTTCTGCGCCCGCTGCTCGCAGACCCGTTCGGCATGGTGAATCCCGTCCGCGGCGCAGCGGTCGTGGTCATGGTCGGGCGCGGGAAACGTCGGTTTTGTCAGGGCCATCGCGGCGATGTGTAGCATTTTGGCGGACAATCCCAAATCCCGTCCCGGCGGATTTCCCTTAAGCTTTCCTGAACCAAGCCATGTGCTGCCGGCGGGGCAGCCTTCTTTTAACTTGCCATGTCATATTCATAAGCTAGCTTATTATATCCAAAGCTTATGGAGACGACACCCATGCCCCGCGGTTCCGTGGATATGAACTTCCTGTTTACGCTGGGCGAATTGGCGCGGCTGGTGCGCGCCTATGCCGACAAGCAGGCCGCGCGCTACGGGATTACCCGCGCGCAATGGGCGGTGCTGGCCAAGGTGGAACGCACCGAGGGTCTCAAGCAGTCGGAACTCGCGGAACTGATGGAAATGCAGCCGATTACGCTAACGCGGCTGATCGACCGGCTGTGCGACAATGGCTGGATCGAACGTCGCAGCGACGATACCGACCGCCGGGTCAACCGGCTCTATCTGCGCAAGGCTGCGCGCCCCTTGCTGGGCAAACTGGGCGGGCTGCGCTCGGAACTAACCGCGACCGCGCTCGAAGGCATCAACCCGGCCGACGCCCACCGCATGCTCGGTCAACTGGAAGCCATCAAGGAAAACGTGCGCAACGCCATTCAAAATCCGGCCGGTGAACCGCCGAGGAAGGAGCAGCGCGTTGGCTGATCCGATCCTGAAATTCCCGCCCGATCAGAAGGGCAATCCGCCGGCGGCTGTTCCGAAGGCCGAAGCAAAGCCGCGACACCGTCGTGCGCTGGCCTTTGTCAGGCGTTTCCGCAGGGCGTTCCTGCTGGTGGTGCTGCCGCTGCTGGCGCTGGTTGGCGGGCTGATATTCTATCTGAACGGTGGCCGCTACGTGACCACCGACGACGCCTATGTCGGCGCGCAGAAGGTTCTGATCACGCCGGACATCTCCGGCAAGATCATCAACGTCGCCGTGAAGGAAGGCCAGTCGGTCTCAACCGGCGACGTCATGTTCCAGATCGATCCGGTGCCGTTCAAGCTGGCGCTGGCGCAGGCGCGCGCCAAGCTGGACGATGCCAAGACCAGCCACGACAACCTCGTCGCCAACGTCAAGCTCTATGCGCAGACGATCGAGATCGTCAACGCCGGCATCGCGCTCAAACAGCGCGACGTCGATCGCAAGAATTCGCTGGTCAAGAGCAATGCCGGATCGCAGCTCGACCTCGACAACAGCGGCACCGCCTTGGTCACCGCGCAAGCCCAGTTGCAGCTGGTCAAGATGCAGAACTCGACCGCCCTTAATCAGCTGCTCGGCAATCCCGAGCTGCCACTCGAGGAGTTTCCGGCTTACATGCAGGCCAAGGCCGCGCGCGACGACGCCCAGCGCAACCTCGACCTGACCACCGTGCGCGCGCCGATGAACGGCATCGCGACGCAAGTCGACCAGATCCAGCTCGGCCGCTTCGTCGTGGCCGGCACGCCGGTATTCAGCGTCATCGACACCTCGAAGCCGTGGGTCGACGCCAATCCGAAGGAATCGGATTTCACCTGTGTCGCGGTCGGACAGCCCGTCACCATCGACGTCGATGCTTTCCCCAATCATGTCTTCAAGGGCACCATCGGTTCGCTCAGCCCCGGCACCGGCGCGCAATTCGCGATCCTGCCGCCCCAGAACGCCACCGGCAATTTCGTCAAGGTGGTGCAGCGCGTGCCGGTGCGGATCTATTTCGACAGCAACGACAAATACGTCCAGAAGCTGAAGGCCGGCATGAGCGCCTATACCACCATCGACACCGGTCATCGCCGTTCACTCGCAGCGCTGCTCGGCTTCTCGCCGGCGGCGGCCGCAAGGCAGGACTAATGAGCGTCTCACTCATGAATGTAAAATGGGAGTGCCGGAGTTCAGCCACCTCTCCCATGGGGAGAGGTCGGATCGCCCTTACGATCCGGGTGAGGGGTTACGACCAAACGCAAGACCGTAACCCCTCACCCCAACCCTCTCCCAACGGGAGAGGGAGCGCGCTCCCGCTGGGACGCTAGCCATGCCGACTTCGGCTGCAGCGCCCGTTGCCGTACCCGGCCTGCGCCGGAACATGGTGACGATCTGCGCCATGACCGCGACCATCATGCAGGCGCTGGACACCACCATCGCCAACGTCGCGCTGCCCTATATGCAGGGCACGCTGTCGGCGTCGCAGGACCAGATCAACTGGGTGCTGACCTCCTACATCGTCGCCGCCGCGATCATGACCGCGCCGGTGGGGTGGGTCGCCAACCGCTTCGGCCGCAAGCGCATTTTCATCATTTGCTCCGGCGGCTTCACGATCGCTTCGGTGCTGTGCGGGCTGGCACAGGACATCAACCAGATGGTGCTGTTTCGCCTGCTGCAGGGCGTGTTCGGCGCGGCGCTGGTGCCGCTGTCGCAGGCGGTGATGCTGGATTCCTACGCGCTGCACGAGCGCGCCAAGGCGATGGCGATCTGGGGCATGGGCGTGATGATGGGCCCGATCATGGGCCCGTCGCTCGGCGCCTGGCTGACCGAAACCTATTCCTGGCACTGGGTGTTCTTCGTCAATTTGCCGTTCGGCATTTTTACCGTGCTGGGCCTGCTCGTTTTCATGGATGAGACCAAGAAGGATTTCAGCCTGCGCTTCGACTGGTTTGGATTTACCGCACTCGCAGTCGGCATCGGCTCGTTACAAATCGCGCTCGACCGTGGCGAACAGCTCGGCTGGACCGAATCCAATGAAATCATCGCCGAGTTCATCGTCTCGATCGCCGGCTTCTATTATTTCTTCGCGCATTCGCTGACCACCGCAAAGCCGTTCATCCAGTTCGCGCTGTTCAAGGATCGCAATTTCGTCAGCGGCTGCGTGTTCATGGCTGTCATGGGCCTGGTGCTGTTCTCGACCATGGCGCTGTCGTCGCCTTACCTGCAGAACGTGATCGGCTATCCCATCATCACCGCGGGCCTGCTGCTGGCGAGCCGCGGCTGCGGCACCTTCGTCGCCATGATGCTGGTGGGGCGGATGATGCGATATATCGAGGCCCGCACGCTGATCATCGGCGGGCTCAGCCTGACTTGCCTGTCGCTGTTCTACATGACCGGCTGGACCGACCAGACCGGTGTTCCCGAGATCGTGACCTTAAGTATCGTGCAGGGCTTCGGGTTTGGCCTCGTGTTCGTGCCGCTGAGCACGGTGGCGTTCCTGACCCTGCCCAACCATCTGCGCACCGACGGCACCTCGATGCTGACCCTGATGCGCAACGTCGCCTCTTCGATCGGCATTTCCGTGGTGATCGCGCAGCTGACGGAAGGCTCGCGGCGGGTTTACGCGGTGCTGTCGCAGCATATCAACCCGTTCAACCATGCGATGCAGATGCCGGATGTGCGCGGCATGATCGACCTCGGCACCGACAAGGGGCGCGCCATGGCTGATGTCATGGTATCCCTGCAGGCGCAGATCATCGCCTTCTCGCAGGACTACCAGATGGTGATGCTGTTCACGCTGTGCGCGATCCCGGCGGCGATCATGATCGGCTCCACCAAGGCCGCATTGCGCAAGCAGTCGCTGGCGCCGGAACATGCGGTGATGGAGTAGATTTTGGAACGTAGCCCCTCTCCACGTCATGGCCGGGCAAAAGCGCGAAGCGCGTCTTCGCGCCAGACGTCCCGGCCATCCACGTCTTTCTTGCTGCAACTCCTGAAGAAAGACGTGGATGCCCGGGACAAGCCCGGGCATGACGAAGAAGAGAAACAGTTCACACGTCGAAAAACACCGTCTCGTTGTCGCCCTGCAGGTGGATGTCGAGACGATAGACCGCGTTGCCGTTGCCCGGCTCGCGCACCGCGATCAGCGTGGCGCGGCGATCGGAAGGCACCAGCGCCAGCACCGGGTCGGATGCGTTCGCCGCCTCGCCGTCGAAATAGATCCGCGTATAGAGATGCAGCAGCATGCCGCGCCCGAACACCGCGATCAGGACGTGCGGCGCCTGCGGCTTGCCGTCGGGATCGGGCACCGCGCCAGGCTTGATGGTGTCGAACGCATACCCGCCATTGGCATCGGTGCCGCAGCGGCCGAAACCCTTGAACGCCGAATTGGGCAGCGCGCGCTTGTCCTGCGGGTCACTGAAGCGCCCCTGCGCGTCGGGCTGCCAGATCTCCAGCATGCAATCCGGAACCGGCTGGCCGTCGCCGTCGAACACGCGGCCTTCGACCCTGATGCGGTCGCCCGATGCGTCAGGGGTCACGAGGTTGTTGGTGAAGGCATCGTTCCAGTCATATTTGCCGTTCGACGTCAGTCCATAGGCGAAATACGGGCCGACGGTCTGCGATGGCGTAATCCCCTGCGCTTTTATTCCCGGCACTATTTCGTCTCCATCGGCGTGGCGCCGCTGCCGCGCAGCACAATGTTGAAGCGGTAGCACAGCGCCCATTCCGGCTGGGTGTTTTCCAGATCGAATGCGGAAACCATCCGCAGCCGCGCCTTCTCATCCGTCACCGAATTGAAGATCGGGTCGAACGGAAACAGCGGATCGCCGGGGAAATACATCTGCGTCACCAGCCGCGAGATGAAGGCGTGGCCGAACACCGAGAAATGAATGTGGGCCGGCCGCCAGGCATTGTGATGGTTGCCCCACGGATAGGCGCCGGGCTTGACGGTGACGAACCTGTAATAGCCATCGCCGTCCGTCTGCGCGCGGCCCGCGCCGGTGAAATTCGGATCGAGCGGTGCCGGATGCTGATCGACCACGTGGACGTAGCGGCCGCAGGCATTGGCCTGCCAGACCTCGAGCAGCGCATTCGGCACGCCGCGGCCGTCTTCATCTAGCACATGGCCATGCACGATGATGCGCTCGCCGAGCGGCTCGCCTTTGTGCTGGGTGGTGAGATCGTGATCGTTCTCGCGCACCGTCTCGTGGCCGTAGACCGGTCCGGTCAGTTCCGACAGCGTATGGCGCATGATGATCAGCGGCTTTTGCGGCGAACGCTTTACCGTGCTTTTGTAAGCCGGCGACAAACGCGGCGGATGCGCCGTGTTGCTCGCGGTGGGATAGGTGAGTGTCATGTTTACTCCTGCCTGCTGCCGGTTTCCCTCATGGTGAGGAGGCGCTTTTTAAAGCGCCGTCTCGAACCATGGAGTTCAATTCGTCATCCTTCGAGACGCGGAAGACGCCGCTCCTCAGGATGAGGCCCACGGAAATCTAGTTCAGCTTCTCGATCGCCATCGCGACGCCCTGGCCGACACCGACACACATGGTCGCCAGCGCCCGCTTGCCGCCACGCTTCTCCATGCCGTGTACTGCGGTCATCGCCAGCCGCGCGCCGCTCATGCCCAGGGGATGACCGAGCGCGATGGCGCCGCCATGCGGGTTGACGAAATCGGCATCGTCCTTGACGCCGAGTTGGCGCAGGCAGGCTATTCCCTGGCTGGCAAAGGCTTCATTGAGCTCGATCAAATCGAAATCGGTTATTTTCAAGCCCAGCCGCTCCATCAGCTTGCGCGTCGCCGGCACCGGGCCGATGCCCATGATACGCGGCGGCACCGCGGCCGAAGCGAGGCCCAAAATCCGCGCCCGCGGGGTGAGGCCGTGCTTCTTCACCGCGGCTTCGGAAGCCAGGATCATCGCCGCCGCACCGTCATTGACGCCGGATGCATTGCCCGCGGTCACGGTGCCGGGATTGCGCACGATCGGCTTCAGTTTTGACAAACCTTCGAGCGTGGTCTCGGGGCGCGGATGCTCATCCTTGTCGACTGTGATCGGACCGGCCTTGCCGCCGGGCAACGAGATCGGGGTGATTTCTTCGGCGAAATAGCCCGAGGCAATCGCGGCCCCTGCCCGCTGCTGCGAGCGGATCGCGAAGGCGTCCTGATCGGCGCGCGACACTTGAAACTCCTCGGCGACATTTTCGCCGGTCTCGGGCATCGCATCGACGCCATATTGCGCCTTCATCAGCGGATTGATGAAACGCCAGCCGATGGTGGTGTCGTAGATTTCGGCCGAGCGCGCAAACGCCTCCGGCGCCTTGCCCATCACGAACGGCGCCCGCGTCATCGATTCGACGCCGCCGGCGATGGCAAAATCGATCTCGCCGGCGCGGATCGCGCGCCCCGCCGCGCCAACGGCGTCCAGTCCCGAAGCACAGAGACGATTAAGCGTAAGGCCGGGAACCGATTCCGGCAGGCCGGCCAGCAACAGCGCCATCCGCGCCACGTTGCGGTTGTCTTCGCCGGCCTGATTGGCGCAGCCGAAATAGACTTCATCGACCGCGGACCAGTCGAGCTTGGGATGCCGCGCCATCAGCGCCTTGATCGGGGCCGCCGCCAGATCGTCGGCGCGGACCTTGGCCAGCGAACCGCCGAAACGCCCGATCGGGGTCCGCACGGCATCGCACACAAATACATCACCCATCGAATCTCTCCCTGAACGCCGCGTGTTCCGTGGCTACCCGGCTCCACTTGATGGCGAGTTTTAGGAGCGGCTGCACGGCAGGTCAATTGACCGCTAACGCGCCAGCAGCGCTTTCGCGGGAGGTCCGTTATGCTCTTAGCTTCGGAATGGTTGTGGTGAGCCACAGGGGAGGTGGAAAACACGTATGGCGGTGGCAAACCGATAGGATCGGGCGGCAAAATTTTGTAGTTTGCGCCGCAATGACGATCCAGCAATCCGTTCCCGTACCATCGGACGCGCCGGCCACTGAAGCGGCGGCGCGGGTCACGCCGATGATGGAACAATACCTCGAGATCAAGGCCGGCCATCCCGGGCTGCTGCTGTTCTACCGGATGGGCGATTTCTACGAGCTGTTCTTCGAGGACGCCGAAATCGCCTCGCGCACGCTCGGTATCGTGCTGACCAAGCGCGGCAAGCATCAGGGCCTGGATATTCCGATGTGCGGCGTGCCCGTGGAGCGCTCCGAGGATTATCTGCATCGCCTGATCGAAGCCGGACATCGCGTCGCGGTCTGCGAACAGACGGAGGATCCGGCAGCGGCGCGGGCGCGCGGCAACAAGAGCGTGGTGCGCCGCGACGTGGTGCGGCTGGTGACGCCGGGCACGCTCACCGAAGACACGTTGCTGGACGCCCGGACCAACAATTATCTGCTGGCGATCGCCCGGGCGCGGGCATCAAGCGGCGGCGACCGTATTGGGCTCGCCTGGATCGACATTTCCACCGCGGAATTCATCGTCACCGAATGCTCGACCGGCGAACTCGCCGCGACGCTGTCGCGCGTCAATCCCAACGAGGTCATCGTCACCGACGCGCTCTATGGCGATGCCGAGTTGGGACCATTGCTGCGCGAGCTGCCGGCGGTGACGCCGCTGACCCGCGATGTCTTCGACAGCGCCACCGCCGAGCGGCGGCTGTGCGATTATTTCGCGGTCGCCACCATGGACGGCCTCAGCGCGATGTCGCGGCTTGAAGCCACCGCCGCGGCCGCGGCCGTCACCTACATCGACCGCACACAAGTCGGCAAGCGTCCGCCGCTGTCGCCGCCTTCGCGCGAGGCCGCCGGCACCACCATGGCGATCGACCCGGCCACCCGCGCCAATCTCGAGCTGACCCGGACGCTCGCCGGCGAGCGGCGCGGATCGCTGCTGGATGCCATCGACTGCACCGCGACCCCTGCCGGATCACGCCTGCTCGCGCAAAGGCTGGCGGCGCCGCTCACCGACAGCGCCGCGATTGCGCGGCGATTGGATGCGATCGCAACCTTCGTGGCGGACACTGCCGTGCGCGACGATATCCGGACCACGCTGCGCGCGGCACCCGACATGTCGCGCGCGCTGGCGCGACTGTCGGTGGGACGCGGCGGTCCGCGCGATCTTGCCGGCCTGCGCGACGGCATCCTCGCCGCCGACCAGGCGCTGGCGCGGCTTGCAGCGCTTGAACAGCCGCCGCAGGACATCGTCACTGTGATGGAGGCGCTCCGTCGCCCGCCGCGCGAACTGGCGCGCGAATTCGAACGCGCGCTGGCGGAGCAACTGCCGCTGATCAAACGCGACGGCGGTTTCGTTCGCGAAGGCTATGAGGCTGCCCTCGACGAGACCCGCAATCTGCGCGACGCCTCGCGCCTCGTCGTCGCCTCCATGCAGGCGCGCTACGCCGATGCGACCGCCGTCAAGGGCCTGAAGATCCGCCACAACAATGTGCTGGGTTATTTCGTCGAGGTGACGGCACAGCATGGCGACAAGCTGATGACGCCGCCGCTGAATGCGACCTTCATCCATCGCCAGACGCTGGCCGGCCAGACCCGCTTCACCACGGCCGAACTCGGCGAGATCGAAGCCAAGATTGCCAACGCCGGCGACCGCGCGCTCGGGCTGGAGCTCGAGATCTTCGAACGGCTTTGCGCCATGGTTGCCGCCGCCAGCGAGGATCTGCGCGCCGCGGCACATGCCTTCGCGCTGCTCGACGTCGCAACCGCGCTGGCAAAACTCGCGGTCGACGACAATTATGTGCGGCCGGAGGTCGATGCCTCGCTCGGCTTCGCCATCGAGGGCGGCCGGCATCCGGTGGTCGAACAGGCGCTGAAGCGCGACGGTCAGCCGTTCATCGCCAATGCCTGCGATCTCTCGCCGGGGCCGGCACAGAAGTCAGGCCAGATCTGGCTGATCACCGGCCCGAACATGGCGGGCAAATCGACCTTCCTGCGCCAGAACGCCCTGATCGCGCTGCTGGCGCAGATCGGCAGCTTCGTGCCGGCGACGCGGGCGCGGATCGGCATTGTCGACCGGTTGTTCTCTCGCGTCGGTGCCGCCGACGACCTGGCGCGCGGCCGCTCCACTTTCATGGTGGAGATGGTGGAGACCGCGGTCATTCTCAATCAGGCCAGCGAGCGCTCGCTGGTCATTCTCGACGAGATCGGCCGTGGCACCGCGACCTTCGACGGCCTGTCGATCGCATGGGCCGCGATCGAGCATCTGCATGAAGCCAATCGCTGCCGCGCGCTGTTCGCCACGCACTACCACGAACTCACCGCGCTGTCGGCAAAACTGCCGCGGCTGTTCAACGCCACCGTGCGGGTCAAGGAATGGCAGGGCGACGTCGTGTTCCTGCATGAAGTGCTGCCGGGTTCGGCCGACCGCTCCTACGGCATCCAGGTGGCAAAGCTCGCAGGGTTGCCCGCGCCAGTGATTGCCCGCGCCAAATCGGTGCTGGCAAAGCTCGAGGCGCAGGACCGCGGCCAGACCGCCCGCGCTTTGGCCGACGATCTGCCGCTGTTCGCGGTGCCGTCACGCGCCGCGGCCGAGGCGGCGCCGCCGAGCGAGGCGGAAAAGCTGATCGAAGCGCTGAACGCCCTGCACCCCGACGAAATGTCACCGCGCGACGCGCTGGAAGCGCTGTATGCGTTGAAGGCGAAACTGCCGAAGTTGTAACTGCTCCTCATCCTGAGGAGCCGCGAAGCGGCGTCTCGAAGGATGCACCACAACGGGGCCGCATGGTTCGAGACGCGCGAAGACGCGCTCCTCACCATGAGGACGACCTTCTCAGCGCACGCGTTTCCTCCGCCCATTCCACCACAGCCCGAGATTCCAGCTCACGCAGGTGGCCAGCGCCAGACTGAGGCCGACCGCCGAGCCGAACCGAAGTGCGACGACATGCAGTACGGCAATCGCGATGCCCAGTCCCATCAAGCCCCAGCCGCTGTTCGCGAGCACCGCGGCGGTCGCCGGGCCGCCAATGCGCGGATGCAAAATCAGCATCATGCTGGTGAACACCACCGGAAACAGCGCAATGATGCCGCTCACGGTCGGACCGACCCAGCCCGACAGCGTGACCACCGTCGCCACCAATGTCGCAACCAGCGACGCGCGCAGCGGGATATCGAACCAGCGGCGCGTGATCAGCGGCATCTTGACGTTGCGGAAGCGCCGCAGCAGCGGCACGCAGATCGCAAAAGCAACGGCATTCGCGATCAGGCCGCCGGCAAGCGACCAGTGGATCGTTCGTATCACTGACGCCAACGCGATCCACACGGCGACCGCGCTCAGACAACTGACAACGGCGCTCTGGCGCTGCGCCAGCACGACGTAGGTCAGACCGAGGAAGATCGTTGCGGCGTTGATCGGCAGGCTCGCCAGCGCGCCTTCGGCGATGAACGCCGCATTGTGATCGAGCGCGAGAAAAACGTAAGAGGGGCCTGCAGAAATCGGCAAGGTCGCAACCAGCGCGCCGATCACCGGCCCTGAGCGCTCGGTGATCACAGAAGCCGAAACCACGAACGCGGCGGTGACTGCCATGCGCAGTGCGAGCGTCAGGATGAAAGCGAGGTCGGGGGACATTGGGCCTAGCCGTCGTCCCGGCGAACGCCGGGACCCATAGCCACCGTATTCACGATTTAGGCGGCGGCGTCAGAAAAGCATCGGTTGAGGGACCGAGGCGCAAACGAGAGGACAGGGAGTATGGGTCCCGGCGTTCGCCGGGACGACGATGGATTGTGCGATCACACCCGATGCATCGTCACCGACACCTTGGGGCCGTTCTTGATGGTCTGGTAGACCACGCAATAGCGTTCGGTGAGTTTTAAGAGCAGATCGAGCTTGTCCTGCGGCGCTGACGTATCGACGTCGAAACGGAGACGGACTTCCGCGAAGCCGACCGGGGCCTCCTTGTCGACGCCGAGCGTGCCACGGAAATCGAGATCGCCCTCGGCGGTCACGAGGCCGGTCTTCAGCGGCACCTCGATCGCGGTCGCCACCGACTTCAACGTCACGCCGGCGCAGGCGACCAGCGCTTCCAGCAGCATGTCGCCGGAGCATAATTCAAGTCCGGAACCTCCGGTGGCCGGATGCAGCCCGGCGACCGCCAGGGCGCGGCCGGTCTCGACCTTGCAGGCGATGCCCTCGTTCTCGATCGAGCCTTTGGCTTTCAGGGTGATCATGGCGGTTTTTGGATCGGTTTTGTAGCGATCCTTGATCGGAGCCTGCGTGGCGCGGAGTTCAGCGGCGTCCATTTTTTGTTCTCCAGAATAAATTGCGCGTCGGATGTAACGGGTCGGAGGGCAGATGTCACCACCACATCGCTTCGCCGGCGTTCGATTTCGCCGCGGCATCGGGCACGCTGCGGTCGAGCGAGCGATCCAGCGCGGTCAGCACGCGGCGCTTGAAATTGTCGAACAACGGCGAATTGCGGTCGCGCGGACGCGCCAGATTGATCCTGATCTCGCCGAACAGGCGGCCCGGCCGCGGCCGCATCACCAGAACGCGGTCGGCCAGCACCACGGCTTCGTCGACGTCGTGCGTGACCAGCACCAGGGTCGGCCGCGTATCGGCCCAGAGGTCGAGCAGATGATCCTGCAAATCCCGCCGCGTGAACGCATCGAGCGCGGAGAACGGCTCGTCCAGCAGCAGCACTTCCGGCTGCGGCACCAGCGCACGGGCGATCGCCACCCGCTGCGCCTGTCCGCCGGACAGTTCGCGCGGCCAGGCATTGGCCTTGTCGGTAAGACCGACCCGCGCCAGCGCGCGTGCGACCTTCTCGCGGCGAACCTGGCTTGGGGCTTCCGACAGGCCGAAACCGATGTTGTCGGCGACACTGAGCCAGGGCAATAGCCGCGGCTCCTGAAAGATGATGCCGATTTTCGCATGCGGGCCGGTGATCGCCGTCTCATCGAGCGTTACGGTGCCCGTCGTGGCGCGGTCGAGGCCGGCGATGGCGCGCAGCAGCGTCGACTTTCCGCAACCGGAGCCGCCGATAATGGCGACGATCTCCCCCAACCTGATCTCGGCAGAAAAACGCTCCAGCGCATTGACGCCGTTGGGATAGATTTTGCCCAGGCGGTCGAGCACCAGCATCAGGCCGCTCCGCCCTGGCGGCCGAACGCGTCCTGCCAGCGCAACAGCGGTGCTGCGCCGAGTTCGATCAGCCAATCGGTGGTCTTGCCGAGAATGGCGAAGATCACGATCGCCGCCAGAATCTGCGCGGGCTTGCCGAGCTGCTGGCCGTCGATCAGGAGATAGCCGAGCCCTTCCGACGCGCCCATGAACTCGGCGGCGACCACGAACATCCAGCCCAGCCCGAGGCCCACCCTCAGGGCGACGACATAGGCTGGCAACACCGCCGGCAGCAGGATGCGCCGGATCATCGCCGGTCCGGAGAGGCGGAAGGTGCGGCCGACTTCGACGATCTTGCGATCGACCGAGAGGATCGCGCCCATGACGCCGAGATAGACCGGGAAAAATACCCCGACCGCGATCAGCGCGATTTTCGAGGTCTCGAAAATGCCGAGCCACAGGATGAACAGCGGCACCCAGGCGATCGACGGGATCGCGCGCAGCGCCTGCACGGTGGGATCGAGCAGCCGGCGCGCCAAACCCCAGTAGCCCGAGATGGCGCCGAGCACGGTGCCGGCTATCACGCCGAGGCCGAAGCCGGCGACCACGCGCGTCAGTGTCGCCATGATATGGCGCGCGAGCTCGCCGCTGCGCGCCAGTTCGACAATGGTGGCGAACAGTTTGGTCGGTGGCGGCACCAGCCGTCCGCTGGACAGGCCGAGCCGGACGATGATCTCCCAGGCCAACGCGAGGCCAACCGGCAGCAGCAGTCCCAGCGCCGGCCGCGCCAGGCGGCGCAGCCGCCCGGACGACGCATGCGGCGCCATCGTGTCGGCTTGTTCAAGCGCGGGCAGTTCAACGGTCATGGCCATAGCAAGACGCTTCTCGAGCATGAATGCAAGTTGCTCCACCCCCCTGGAGGGGGAGGGTCGGCTCGCATCGCGCGAAGCACGATGCGAGACGGGGTGGGGTGACTTCTTCGGATGAACACTTCACCCCACCCCGCCGCTCATTTCATTCGCGTCGACCCTCCCCCTCCAGGGGAGGGTAAGTTCTCAATTCGTCGGCAGCGGAACCTGGTCGTCGATCAGGCCGTCGAGCGTTGCCTTGACGTCGACCTTGGCGTCGATCACGCTGGCCTGCTGCAGCGCCAGTCCCGCCGCCAGCATCGACTCGCGCTGCGGCGCGCCGATCCGGCTATGGGTCAGTTCGGTGCGCTCCTTGAGCTGCTTGTCGACCACCGCGTCCGGCAATTTGGTGATGGCGATGAAGGTCTTCTTCAGGTCGTCGTAATTCGCCACCGAATATTTGCGCGCCTCCTCGTAAGTGGCGAGCACGCGGCGAACCACGTCCGGATAATCCTTCAGGAACTGCTCGCGCACATTGAGGATGCCCCAGGTATTGGCGTCGGGCTTGCGGAAGAACAGCCTGGCGCCCTCCTCCACTTCCGCCTGCGCCATCATCGGATCGAGACCCGCCCAGGCGTCGACGTCGCCGCGGATCAGCGCGGTCTTGCCGTCGGCGTGCTGCAGCAGCACCGGCGTGATGTCTTTTTCGCTGAGGCCCGCGTCGAGCAGCGCGCGCACCAGGAAGATGTGCGGATCGGTGCCGCGGGTCACCGCGACCCGCTTGCCCTTGAGGTCGGCGACGGTTGCGATCTTCGAATCTTTGGCCGTCACCAGAGCCGTCCATTCCGGGCGCGAATAGACGTAGATCGACTTGATCGGATTGCCGTTGATCCTGGCGACCAGCGCCGCGGAACCGGCGCTCGAACCGAAATCGATCGATCCGGCGTTGAGGAACTCGAGCGCCTTGTTGGAGCCGGCCGATTGCACCCAGACGATGCCGATACCGTCCTTGGCGAATTCCTTTTCGAGCAATCCCTTTTGCTTCAGGATCATCGACACCGGATTGTAGGTCGCCCAATCGATGTGGATTTCCTTGAGCGCCTCGGCCGCGTAGGCGCCACCGGGCAACAACGCCGCGACGGCAATGATCGCAGCCAAGGCACGCCGTGAAATCTTGGGCATCGTTGTTATCTCCATGGCAGTGGAATGATCAAAAGCGGATCGCAGCGAAGCCACGGCGCGACCGGATTCTCTTGCCGGCGCAGCACCCTGCGCGCTTTAAAAACGCTCTTTTATTTCAATGAGTTAAATGAACACGTCAACCAGAAAATACGTACGTCTAACGCTTCCCGATGAGAACAGCTTTGCTCAAAGCCGCGGGAATGCAGCATGGACCTTCTGTCATCGTCGGGAATGTTCCCGTGACAGGGTCGGCGGCGTCCGATATCGGGATAGGCCATGGACAGCGTCGTGACACCCCCCCGGCCCGCAGCTGACGAACGTTTCGATACCGCGAGGATCACCGCCGCGGTCGACGCGCTCGCTGCGACCCACTCCGGACGCGAGGATGTTTTCCGCGCCGCCATGGCGCAGCTGCTGAAGGCCGAGATGATCCAGGCCCGCGCGGTGGCGCAGGCGGTGCTGCTGCAAGATCGCCACGGACGGCGCTGCGCCGAACGGTTGTGTTTCGTCCAGGACGAAATCATCCGCATTCTCTACGCCGCCGCCACGCGTCATCTCTATCGCTCGCCGATCCCCACGGGCGCCGAGCGCATGGCCGTCGTCGCCACCGGCGGCTATGGCCGCGGGCTGATGGCGCCGGAGTCCGATATCGATCTGTTGTTCATCCTGCCCTACAAGCAAACCGCCTGGGGCGAGCAGGTCGCCGAGGCCATTCTGTATTGCCTGTGGGACATGGGCCTGAAGGTCGGCCACGCAACGCGCTCGGTCGATGAATCGATCCGGCAGGCGCGCGGCGACATGACCATCCGCACCGCGATCCTCGAGACCCGGTTCCTGACCGGGGATCGGCCGCTCTATGATGAACTGGTGGAGCGGTTCGACAAGGAGGTGGTGCAGGGCACCGCGGCCGAATTCGTCACCGCCAAGCTCGCCGAGCGCGAGGAACGACACCGCCGCGCCGGGCAATCGCGCTATCTGGTCGAGCCCAACGTCAAGGACGGCAAGGGCGGCTTGCGCGATTTGCATACGCTGTTCTGGATCGCGAAATATGTCTACCGCGTGCGCGAGACCGATGAGCTGCTCGAACGCGGCGTGTTCGACGCGCAGGAATACCGCACCTTCCGCCGCTGCGCCGATTTCCTGTGGTCGGTCCGCTGCAATATCCATTTCTTCTCGGGCCGCGCCGAAGAGCGGCTGTCGTTCGACATGCAGCGCGAGATCGCGATCAGGCTCGGCTATACCTCGCATCCCGGCATGCAGGATGTCGAACGCTTCATGAAGCACTACTTCCTGGTCGCCAAGGACGTCGGCGACCTCACCGCGATCCTGTGCGCGAAGCTGGAAGACCAGCAGGCCAAGCCCGCGCCGGTGCTGAGCCGGATGATGGCGCGGTTGCGTCCGAATACCAAACGGCGGCGGGTGCCCGACAGCGACGATTTTATCATCGACAACAACCGCATCAATCTCGCGGCCCCCGATGTCTTCAAGCATGACCCGGTCAACCTGATCCGGATCTTCTGGCTGGCGCAGAAAAACAATCTCGCCTTTCACCCGGATGCGATGCGCACGGTGACACGTTCGCTGAAGCTCATCAACGCCCAGCTGCGCGAGAATCCGGAAGCCAACCGGCTGTTCATGGACATCCTGACCTCGAACGATGCCGAAGTCGTGCTGCGGCGCATGAACGAAACCGGCGTGCTCGGCCATTTCATCCGCGCCTTCGGCAAGATCGTGTCGATGATGCAGTTCAACATGTATCACCACTACACGGTCGACGAGCATCTGCTGCGCTGCGTCGGCTACCTGCAGGACATCGAACGCGGCGGCCACGAGGAATTCACCGTCGCCAGCGACCTGATGCGCAAGATCCGCCCCGAACACCGCGCGGTCATCTACATCACTACCCTGTTGCACGACATCGCCAAGGGCCGCACCGAGGATCACTCGATCGCGGGGGCCAAAGTGGCGCGGCGGCTGTGCCCGCGACTCGGCTTCAACGCCGCCGATACTGAAACCGTCGCATGGCTGATCGAGCAGCACCTGATAATGTCGACGGTGGCGCAATCGCGCGACCTCTCGGACCGCAAGACCATCGAGAATTTCGCAGCGGTCGTGCAGTCGGTCGAACAGATGAAGTTGCTGACGATCCTGACCACCGCCGATATCAGGGGCGTCGGTCCCGGGGTCTGGAACGGCTGGAAAGCGCAACTGCTGCGCACGCTGTACTACGAAACCGAGCCGGTGCTGACCGGCGGTTTCTCGGAGGTCAACCGCGCGCAGCGCATCGCGGTGGCGCAGGCGGAATTTCGCGCGGCTTTCACCGAGTGGCCGGAGCAGGAACTCAACGCCTATATCGCACGGCATTATCCCGCGTACTGGCTCAAGGTCGAACTGCCGCGCAAGCTCCGCCACGCGCGCTTCCTGCGCGCCAGCGAACAGGCCGGTCATAAGCTCGCGATCAATGTCGGCTTCGACGAGGCGCGCGGCGTCACCGAACTGACGATCCTCGCAACCGATCACCCCTGGCTGCTGTCGATCATCGCCGGCGCCTGCGCCTCGGCCGGCGCCAATATCGTCGACGCGCAGATTTACACCACCACCGACGGGCGGGCGCTCGACACCATCGCGATATCGAGGGAATACGACCGCGACGAGGACGAGGGACGTCGCGCGACGCGGATCGGCGACATGATCGAGGACGTGCTGGAAGGCAAATTGCGGCTGCCCGAAGTGGTGGCGCGGCGATCGAACCGCGGCAAGGTGCGGCCGTTCGTGGTCGAACCGGAAGTCATCATCAACAACCAGTGGTCGGACCGCTACACCGTGATCGAGGTGTCCGGCCTCGACCGGCCGGGCCTGCTGTATCAATTGACCACGGCGATTTCGAAACTCAACCTCAACATCGCGTCGGCCCATGTCGCGACTTTCGGCGAGCGCGCCCGCGACGTGTTTTACGTCACCGACCTGCTCGGCGCACAGGTCAGCGCGCCGACGCGGCAGGCCGCGATCAAGAGCGCGCTGATCCATCTGCTCGCCAGCGAAGACGACGTGGCGCAGCCCGCGGCGTGACCGGCCGCCATCGAGAACAGATCATGCCGCCGACCACGACGCTGCCCCGCAAGGCCCACGCTGTCATTCTCGACATGGACGGCCTGATGTTCGACACCGAGGCGCTCTACCGGGACGCCGTCATCGCCGCCGCCGCCGACGGTGGCCATGACATATCCACCGCGTTCTATCTTTCGACCATCGGGATGTCGCTCGAGGAAACACGAACCGCATTCAGCGAGCGCTGCGGGAAAGACTTCGATTTCGACCTGTTCTGGGCGACAGCGTCGCAATTTCGCGAGATCACCAAATTGCAGCTGTGCATGAAGCAAGGGCTGGTCGAACTGCTCGATCTGCTGGACAATGCCGGGCTCCCCCGCGCCATCACCACATCCTCGCGTCACGAAGATGTGCGGCACAACCTCGGTCTCCACGGGCTGCTTGACCGATTCGAGACCGTGATTGCGCGGGGCGATTATTCGCGGGGGAAACCACAGCCCGAGCCGTTCCTGAAGGCGGCCGAGCGGCTCGGGGTCAAGCCCGAAGCATGCATTGCGCTGGAAGATTCCTATCATGGCGTCCGGGCCGCCTCCGCCGCCGGGATGATGACCATCATGGTTCCGGACCTGTTGCCGCCCACGCGCGAGATGGAAGAGCTGTGCGTCTACATCGCCCGGGATCTCCACGAAGTCTGCGCTTTGATAGGGTCGCATCCTTAGAATCTCGTGATCGGCTCCAGCGTCTCGCCGGTGCGGGCCGCGCGCAGCGGCGCGGTGTCGCAGTAGACCCGCTCCTCGATAATCCTGCCGGCCCTGATGCGGAATTTGTCGACGCCGCGCCAGCTGAACCGCTCACCGTTGACGATGCGGGTGGTCTGCCACTCGATAATCACCACGTCGCCGCGCGAGGTCCAGTCCAGCAATTGCCAGACGAAATCCGGCGCCGCCGCGGTCTGCACTTCCATCAGACGATTGAGTTCGCTTCCCGCAACCGCCCGGTTCACCAGCGGCGTGTGCAGCAGACCTTCCGGGTGCCAGAGCTCGACAAAAGCGTTGCCGTCCCGTGCCGCCCATGCCGCTGCAAACCGCGTTACAAAATCCTGAATTTCTGCGTCCGTCATCGATCGTCTCCATGCTGTGTGTGATGGAAACGCTAACGGCATCGCGAGCGTCCGTCTGGCGATTTACGGACCTGACATTTCCCAACTCAGGAATATCACGCCGCTATCAGGCGGCGTCTTGATGCAGGCTTCAGCGCCACGCCTTCGTGCTGCAGCAGCCATCGCTTGCGCTCGAGCCCACCGCCATATCCGGTCAGCGACCCGTTGGCTCCGATCACGCGATGACAGGGCACCACGATACTGATCGGATTGGAGCCGTTGGCGTGGCCGACCGCCCGCACCGCTTTGGGCATATCGAGGCGCGCTGCCAGCGCGCCATAATTTGTCGTCGTGCCTGCGGGGATTGTCCGTAGCGCGGACCAGACCTTGCGCTGGAACGGCGTGCCGGCGACGCGCCATTTGATCATGCCCAGGCGATCGAGGTCGCCATCGAAATACCCGGTCAGCGCCGCCCTGGTATCATCCGGAGCCCGCGCCTCCTTCAGAACCGCGGCGCCATACTGCAGCCGCAACAGCTGTCTCAGGCGCGGCTCATAATCCTCCCATTCCAGCGCGAGGAGCGCACCCGCTGCATCGGTGACCAGCAAGGCGGGGCCGATCGGCGTTTGCAGCCGGTCGAGACCGAATGTTTCAGGCAGCTTCGCGTTCATGTGTTTTCCCGGATGAGACTGGAGGCTCGACTCCTGCGGCCCACAGATGCAAGGCCGCATAGGCACGCCACGGCCGCCATCGTTCGGCGCGCGACAACAGTTGCGCGGGCGAGGGACGCCGGCCGTCAGCCGCCGTCATCGCCCGCAATAATCCGATGTCGGCGGCAGGGAAAGCGTCGGGTTCGCGCAGCTCGCGCATCGCGATGTATTGCGCGGTCCATTCGCCGATCCCCGGCAGCGACCGCAGCTTCGCAACCGTCTCTTCGAGGCTGGCGCCCCGGCTGAAGATCGTCGGATCGGCGGAAATCGCCTGGGCCAGTGAGTTCACCGCCATCGCGCGCGCATTCGGCATGCCGAGAACAGCAAGATCGGCCTGGGCGAGACGCGACGGCGATGGAAACAGATGGCCGAGACCCTCGAGGTCTTTCGTCGTCGCGGGAAGCAGCGCACCATGGGCCGCTACCAGCCTGCCAAGCAATCTGGTCGCCGCCGGAACCGTGATCTGCTGACCGAAGATCGCGCGCACCGCGAGTTCGAAGCCATCCCACGCTCCGGGAACGCGCAAGCCCGGCCGGGCCGAGACCAGCCGCGCCAGCATCGGGTCGAGCGAAAGGTGCGCGCCGATCATGTCGGGATCAGCGGCCAGGTCGAACACCCGCCGCACCCGCGCGATGATCGCCGGCAGCGCGGCCATGTTTGGAAAGCGCACCGAAACATTGACGCGGTGCTTGTCGGCCGGCGCGACGCTGATCACGCCGCTGGCGTCGCCGATCGCAATGGTCCGCCGGTAGACGTCCCCCGAGACGGCTTCGACACCGGGAATGGCGCGCGCGCCAAGAAACGACAGCATCGCATCCCAATCATAGGGCGGCCGGTAGGCGAGACGAACCGACAGCGCGCCGGCTTCGCGCTTGGTCTTGTCGCGGATACGCCGCAGCGACGCCGGCGAACGTCCGAACAGATGCAAAAAAGTTTCGTTGAACCGCCGAACACTGTTGAAACCCGACGCCAGCGCGACCTCGGCCATCGGCAATGATGTCTCGTGGATCAATTGCTTGGCGAGCAAGACCCGCCGCGTCTGCGCCACCGCGATCGGAGACGCACCGACATGCTGGCGAAACAGCCGTCGCAATTGGCGCGCGCCGACGCCCAGCCGGTTTGCGAGGCCTTCGACATCGGCCTCATCGAGACCGCCGGCTTCGATCAAGGCGAGCGCGCGCGACACCGTGTTGGTGGTGCCGCGCCAGAACGCGAGATCCGGCGAGGTTTCCGGCCGGCACCGCAGACAGGGGCGAAAACCGGCCTCCTGGGCTGCCGCGGCGGAGGGATAGAACGATACATTCTCGAACTTCGGGGTGCGCGCCGGGCAGATCGGCCGGCAGTAGATGCCGGTGGTTTTGACGCCCACGAACAGCCGACCGTCGAAGCGGGCATCGCGGGTCGAAATCGCGCGGTAGCAGGCGGTGCGGTCCATATCCATCATGGAAGCATCATCCATTACGGCGGGCTTGTCTCGCGGTTTTCGGACATCATTATCTTAGCGGGAAGTCAGGCCACGGCACCATCAGCCCTGAAAAACCAGGCAGGTGGTCGTGCCATGCGCCAGCAAACGCCCCTGATCATCCGTGATCCGTCCTTCGGCGGTGCCAACTCGCCGGCCGCGGCTCAACACGGTTCCCTCCGCCTTGATCACGCCTGTCTCAGGCGTGATCGGCCGCAGCAGTGAAATCTTGAACTCGAGCGTCGTCTGGCCGACGCCCTTCTCCAGGGTCGACTGGATCGCCAGTCCCATGCAGCTGTCGAGCAACGTGGCCGCAAGACCACCATGCACGGTGCCCGCTGGGTTGAGATGGATGCCACTCGGTTCCGCGGTGACGACGACGCGCCCGCTCACCACCTCGGTCACGTCATAGGCCAAGGTCCGGGCCATCGTATTGAGGGGCAACGTCCCGTCGACAAGCCCCTGGACAAATTCCAGGCCGCTCATCTGCTTTTGCGTGTCGGCACCGACGGTCCCGTAGGTCTTGCTGCGTGTCATCCCGCAATCATTGTCGATCGCGGTGAGCTTGTCTCGCGGTTTTCGGACATCATCATTTTGCGGGGAAGGCCGAGCAGACCATCGCGCGGCGCAGCTGGAGCGTGCTAGCTTGACGACATCATCGGCTTGGTCGGTTTTGGGGGGAACGCAACATGATCTGGATTGCCAATATCGTCGTGGCGCTGGTCGCGGCACTGCATGTCTATTTTCTGATTCTGGAGATGTTTCTGTGGACCAAGCCGCTGGGCTTGAAGACCTTTCGCAACTCGCTCGAGAAGGCAACGGATTCCGCGGTGCTCGCCGCCAATCAGGGGCTCTACAACGGCTTTCTCGCCGCTGGCCTCGTCTGGGGATTGGTTCACAGCAACCCCGGCTTTGCGTTCCAGATCAAGATGTTCTTTTTGCTCTGTGTGATTGTCGCCGGTGTCTACGGCGCCGTGACCGTCAGCCGCAGGATATTGTGGGTCCAGGCAGCGCCCGCGGCAATCGCACTGATCCTGCTTTGGCTGGCCTGAGATCGTTCAGCTTCCGGCCCAGTCTTGCATTGCCACATTCGTTCATCCAGTATCTTGCGAGCGATGGCGCCTGCCAAGGTCTGAACAAGGCTGCGGCGAAAGACCATCGGCAAAATCAAACATAAGAGGAAGCAGCGATATGAGGAACGGTATTTTTCATCTGGTGACGGGGATGGCGGTTGCCGTCGCGCTGTCGGCATCGCCGGCATCAGCGCAGAAGAAATACGACACCGGTGCGACCGATACCGAGATCAAGATCGGTCAGACCGTGCCGTTCAGCGGACCGGCCTCAGCCTATGCCGGCATCGGCAAGACGCAGGCCGCCTACCTCAAGATGATCAACGAGCAGGGCGGCATCAACGGCCGCAAGCTCAACCTGATCCAGTATGACGACGCCTACAGCCCGCCGAAAGCGGTCGAGCAGGTGCGCAAGCTGGTCGAAGGCGATGAGGTTCTGTTTACCTTCCAGATCATCGGCACGCCCTCGAACGCAGCCGTTCAGAAGTACCTCAACACAAAAAAAGTGCCGCAGCTGCTCGCCTCCACCGGCGCGTCGCGCTTCTCGGATCCGCAAAACGCGCCCTGGACCATCGCGTACAATCCGAACTACCAGTCGGAAGCCCGCATCTACGCGAAGTATATTCTGAAGAATCACCCCGACGCCAAGATCGGCATCCTGTTCCAGAACGATGACCTCGGCCGCGACTACGTCACCGGCCTCAAGGCTGGCCTGGGCGACAAGGCCGCGACGATGATCGTCGGCGAAACCTCCTACGAGCTTTCGGATCCGACCATCGATTCGCAAATCGTCAAATTGAAATCGCTTGGCGCCGATCTGCTGTACGACGCCTCGACGCCGAAATTCGCGGCGCAGGCCATCAAGAAGGTCGCCGACCTCGGCTGGAAGCCGATCCACATTCTCGACATCAATGCGAGCCCGGTGTCGGCCACGCTCAAGCCCGCGGGGCTCGAGATCTCCAAGGACATCATCAGCACCAATTACGGCAAGGACCCGGGCGATCCGCAGTGGAAGGACGACGCCGGCATCAAGGCCTATTTCGCCTTCATGGATAAATATTACCCGGAAGGCGACAAGATCAATACCGTGAACAGCTACGGCTATGCGACCGCAGAATTGCTGGCGCATATCCTGCGTCAGTGCGGCGACGATCTGACGCGCGAAAACATCATGCGGCAGGCGACCGGTCTGAAGAACTATGTTGGTAGCCTGGCGCTGCCCGGCATGTCCGCCCATACGTCGCCGACCGATTACCGCATCAACAAGCAGATGCAGATGATGAAGTTCGACGGCGAGCGTTGGCAACTGTTCGGCCCGATCATCGAGGATACCGGGGTCGGCGGCTGACCGCCGCATCAAAAATCTGCCGGCGCAGTGCATTCTCGCAGCGCCGGCAGTTCGTTTTCCGGCGTCATTCGCGTAGGAAAATATTTCCCGCACGGTATGGTTAAGATTGCTGAAATGCCCGTTTCCCAGGCACTTGTGAACCCTTCGCCGCATCAGCATTAATCATCGCTTAACGCCACTTTAAACCGCGCTCGCTAGTCTATCGCGTCGGTGGGCGTGGACGTTTGCATATGGCGTGGGGACGGAAAAAGAGCGGCGGACGCCGGGAGCCGCAATTTGGGCTCACCGCATCGCTTGCGGATTTGCGTCTGAGCCCGAAGGATCGCGTTGCCGTCGGCGATGATGACGACGATGACGACGAGGCGCCGAAGAAACCATCCCCCAAGCGCAAGGCCCGCGATCCGGACGACGACGCCCCGCGCGAGCGCAAGCCGCGTCCGAGCAAGGCAAGCCGCAACCGCAGAACCAAGACACCCGCCCGCGGCGGCCTCTATCGCCTGTTCTATTGGGGCGCGGTGCTCGGCCTGTGGGCGGTCATCGCGGTGGTTGGTGTCGTGATCTGGGTCGGCGCGCATCTGCCGGCGATCCAGGCGCTTGAAATTCCGAAGCGGCCGCCGACCATCCAGATTGTCGGCTTCGATGGCAGCGTGCTGGCGACGCGCGGCGAAATGCCCGGCGCCAATGTCTCGCTGAAGGATCTGCCGCCCTATTTGCCGAGAGCCTTCATCGCGATCGAGGATCGCCGGTTCTATTCGCATTACGGCGTCGATCCGATCGGCATCGCGCGCGCGGCGGTGGCCAATATCCTGCATCGCGGCGTGTCGCAGGGTGGCTCGACCCTGACCCAGCAGCTCGCCAAGAACCTGTTTCTGACCCAGGAGCGCACGCTGCAGCGGAAATTGCAGGAGGTCGAACTTGCGCTCTGGCTGGAGCGCAAGCATTCCAAGTCCCAGATCCTCGAACTCTACCTCAACCGGGTCTATTTCGGCTCCGGCGCCTATGGCGTCGAGGCGGCCGCGCAACGTTATTTTGGAAAATCCGCGAAAAACGTCACGGTCGCGGAAGCCGCGATGCTCGCGGGTCTGGTCAAATCGCCGTCGCGGCTGGCGCCGAACCGCAATCCGGAAGGTGCCGAGAAGCGCGCCCAGACCGTGCTGACCGCGATGGCAGACGCCAAGTTCATCACCGAGGCGCAGGCAAAGGCCTCGATCGGGCACCCCTCCTACAATGTGAAAGCGGCGGGCGCCGGCACCGTCAATTATGTCGCGGACTGGATCGGCGAAGTGCTCGACGATCTCATCGGCCAGATCGATCAAAACATCGTGGTCGAGACCTCGATCGATCCGAAACTGCAGAGCGTTGCCGAAGCCTCCATCATCGACGAACTCGCGGCCAAGAGCGTGAAGTTCAATGTCAGCCAGGGCGCGCTGGTGGCGATGACGCCAGAGGGCGCCGTGCGCGCGATGATCGGCGGCCGCAATTATGCCGACAGCCAGTATAACCGCGCGGTGACTGCCAAGCGCCAGCCGGGCTCGGCGTTCAAGCCCTTCGTGTATCTGACCGCGATCGAAGCCGGCCTGACGCCGGAGACGATCCGGCAGGATGCCCCGCTCGACGTCAAAGGCTGGAAGCCCGAGAACTACACCCATGAATATTTCGGCGCGGTGACGCTGACGCAGGCGCTGGCGATGTCGCTCAATACCGTGGCGGTTCGGCTGGGCCTCGAAGTCGGCGCCAAGAACGTGGTGCGCACCGCGCACCGGCTCGGCATTTCATCGAAGCTCGAGACCAATGCCTCGATTGCGCTGGGCACTTCGGAAGTCTCCCTCACCGAACTGGTCGGCGCCTACGCGCCATTCGCCAATGGCGGACGGGGCGTCGCCCCGCATGTCGTGACCAAGATCCGCACCCCCGAGGGCAAGGTGCTGTATGCGCGTCTCCCCGATCAACTGGGCCAAGTCATCGAACCGCGCAGTGTCGCGATGATGAACACCATGATGCAGGAGACTTTGCTCAGTGGCACCGCGCGCAAGGCGGAGATCCCGGGCTGGATGGCCGCCGGCAAGACCGGCACCAGCCAGGATTTCCGCGACGCGTGGTTCATCGGCTACACCGCCAATCTCGTGACCGGCGTATGGCTCGGCAATGATGACAATTCGCCGACCAGGAAGGCGACCGGCGGCGGGTTGCCGGTAGAGGTGTGGACCCGCTTCATGCGGGTGGCCCATCAGGGCGTCGCAGTGGCGGCCCTGCCGAACTCGCAGGCGAGCGGCTTCTTTTCAAACCTGATGCAAACCGCTTCGCAGGTCAGCGCACCCTCGGCGCCCACAGCTGCCGCACCGCAGCCTGTAGGCAGTGCGGCGAGACCAGTCCCGCCGCGAGCATCCCAGCGTCCTGAAACGGCGGCAGGATTGGACGGCTGGCTGATGGATCGGCTGTTTGGTCGGTAGATTTTTGTGGGCGCATTTCCAGCGAGACTCGTGACAGATTTGACCAATCGGCATCGCCGCGGGACTTCTGCGGAAGCACTCGCATCGACCAAGAGCCCACAACTTTCGCCTTGAGCCGACATTAACCATACGAGAGCTTCTCGCGGCGAAGGCCGGACGCTTAATGAGCGCTTAAGATTTCTGCGCAACTTATAGACGGTCGGAACCAACATTATCACGCAGCAAGAAGTGCGAGCGGAACTCAGCCTCTCTAAGGAGGATTGCATGAGAACGCTTCTCATTGGCGCGTTGGCCGCGACCCTGGTCGGTTGTAGCTGCCCCTTATCGCGCCAAGCGAGCATGGAGGCATGCACGGACACGAACGGGTTGGCCTGTTTCGACAGGAAGGCTGCGAGTCAGCCGATTGAACCAAAGCCAGCATCATTCAACGCCAACTCCGCGACAACAAAAGTCAAATCCACGATCGCAAAGACGGAAAAGCCGTTGCCTGCTGACGCCAGCGTTAGGGCCGTCCATCTCGACGCGAAGGCGAAGCCGACCATGATCGCAGCGAAAGTCGAGCCTCCAGCATCTGGTCAGCCCGCCGCGACGTCCGATCCGGTCATTATCAAGGCGAAGACCACGATCGCAGCGAAGTTAGAGGATCCGGCGTCCGCCGAGTTCGGGGAGATGAATCGGGCCGTCCGAAAAAATACGCTCGGGCAGTCCGTCGACACCATTTGCGGCCGCGTCAAAGCAAAAAAAGTGTCGGGCGAAGATGCCGGGGACCGGCCGTTTCTATATCTCGTGAAGGATGATGATGCATATGTCGTCGACGGCCCCGCGGGTTCAGCGGCGGCGACCGCGTATCGCAACATCTGCAACTAGCCTGGAACAGCAGGACCGCTAAAAAATTTGTTGCAGTGGACCAGAAGGGTCCGCCGGCCGTCGCTCCTGCCGCGAGCTCGAAAATCGAAAGCACCATCGCGATCAGAAGCAAGTCGCCGCAAATCGTGTGAGGCAGATTTTATTTCCATGGAAATTCAAACTGGCGGAGCATTTCTCTGAACTCGGGGACATCATGGACGATTTTACCCATCCTGCAGAACTAGCCCAGGGATCGCAGACATCACCGGTGCTCGTGATTGTCGAGCATCACGTCCTGGCGCGGACCTGCATCCTCAGTATCCTCAAGCGAGAATTCACTGGATTCGAAATTGTCGAACTGCCAACGACGCGTGGCCTGAAGTGGTTATCAGGAATAGATGTCCGCTTGATCGCGCTCAATATCGAGGACAAGCAGATCACGGATCCGTCTATCGAGGACAGTCTTGCGCTCATCGCGGAATCCTACCCGAACGCGTACGTTGCGCTCTTGTCAAATCGCGACGACGAGGCCACCGCCTCGGCCGCGATGCAACGGGGAGTCCGTGGTTTCTTTCCGACCTCGATCCCAGTCGAGGTCGCCATCGCCGGATTGCGCCTTGTTCTGGCCGGTGGGGTCTACCGACCGCTACCGATCATGGGACAGAATGACGCGCCGTGCCTCAAGACAATATCGGCATGCACCGACGCTCACGAGCTATCCGGAATCCACCAGGAGAACGGCGCCACGGCGATCTTACCCGAGAGAGCGATGATCGACCTTACGCCCCGCGAGCAAAACGTACTCGCGGCGCTGGAACTCGGCCTTCCCAACAAGCTGATTGCGGTCAAGCTCAACCTTTCGGAAAATACCGTAAAAATGCATATTCAGCATATCCTGCGGAAATGCTCCGCTCATAACCGCACCGAGGCGGTGCTTCGCTGGAGCGGGCGGTTGTCTGGCCACAACGGTCACGCACGCGCACGCGTCCGTTCATCTTCCTGAAGACTGCCTGGCGCTCCCCACCCTGGTTGCGGCTCAATCCTCGTGGAACGCGTTGTTGAAGCTGTCGAGCAGAGGCTTGAGGGCGTAGAGGGCCACGGTCCCGTGACCCGTCTTGATGAACACCTGGGCCGGCATTCCCGGAATAATCCGGATACCGTCGATTTCAGCGATCCGTGGATCCTGCACTCGAATCTTCGCGGCGTAATAAGGCTGGTCGGTGCGCTTATCGACGAGACGGTCGGCAGAAACGTGCGCAACGGTTCCCTTGAGCCGTGGCACGCGGCGCTGGTTGTAGGGCAGCAGATTCACATCGGCGCTCAGTCCGGGCCGGACCACATCGATGTCCTCGGGCCTGACGCGCGCCGTCACGATGAGACGATCTTGCCGGGGAACCAGATCCATCAGAGGTGCGCCGGCGCCGACCACGCCACCTGGGGTATGGATCCGCAGGTCGGTTACCACGCCGTCTTCGGGCGCCTTGACCGCCGTTCGCAACAGTTGGTCGTCGGCCGCCTGCAGTCGCTCGCGTATCTGAAAAATCTGGTTTTGTACCTCGCGCAGCGACTGCGCGATTTCGTTTTGACGGTCGTTCTCCAATTTGAGGAGAGTTGCCTGCGATTCATTGATGACCTGCTCGGCGCGCGAGATCTGTGCGACGATCTCGCCCCGTCGCCCCTCGATGTCAGCCGTCTCCCGCTCGAGGTTCAAAAGGCGCGGGCGCCGCTCAAGTCCCTTGCTGACCAGCATGGCAACCGTTGCCGCTTCCTCGCGGACGATCTCGATGCGCCTCGAGGCCGCGGTTTCCTGCGCCCTGAGGCCCTCGATCTCTTTTTCCACCTGCGATCGCTTTTCCCGATTTACGGCCGCTTGCGACTGAAAGACCTGCCGGCGCGTCTCGAAGATGCTTTGCTGGCCCGCAAGGACCGCCGCGACCGACGGACTCCCGTTCCGCGCCATCTCCAGCATGGCCGGAAACGACACCCGCGCTTCCGCATGCTGTTCCGCCTGCAGCCGTGCTTCTCGTGCCGTCGCGTCCCACAATTGGCCTTGCAGGCTCTGGGCTTCGGCACGGGCCTTGGTGTCCTCCAACGAGATCAGTGTTTGTCCAGCGCGGACAGCGTCACCGTCCGCGACCAGAATTGCCCTGATGATGCCACCCTCAAGGTGCTGAATCGTCTTGCGGCTCGACTCGGATTCGACGGTGCCGAAAGCGATCGCAGCGCTCTCGAGGGGAGCGAAGGTTGACCAGGCACCAAGGCCGAGAACAAAGCAGCAGACCAGCAGGTTTCCTGACCAGGTGACGCCGCGAAGTCGGTCACGGAGCGCTGGCGGCGCCGATTCCAGGCACCGCGGACTCCCGCAAAGCTCGACGCGATCAAATGCCATTCTCATGAGATCACGCGCCCTTCGGGGTGAGAGAGCGCGCCAATGTTTGCTGCGGATCATGGCAAGATCGGTTGCGGTGAGACGCCGACGCTGCTGTCGCGTTCCTGATTCGAATGCGACTGCGCAGCTTCGCGCGAGCTGACTTGAGGCCGGGCCAGATACCTCTCGAAAATATCCTTGCTGTCACCGAATGCGCTGACCACGCCGCCCTGCATAATGGCAATCTTGTTCGTTGCAGCCAGGATCCCTATCCGATGGGTGATGATGATCACCGTCGTATTGGCCGCCTTCATTCTTTCGATGGCTTCGAAGAGCACCCGCTCGCCGAGGTAGTCCAGGCTGGCGTTCGGTTCGTCGAGAACCACGAGGTGCGGATCGCCAAAAAACGCCCGCGCAAGGCCGAGGTGCTGGCGAAATCCACGCGAGAGATTGCACCCTCCGCCAACGACGACCGTATCGTAGGCCTGCGGCAGCCGACTGATCATCTCGTGAAGGCCGGTCAGCTTTGCTGCGTCAATGACCTTCTGCAAATCGGCACCGTCCAGCCGCGCAATGATGTCTCTTACCGTCTCTCCGAACAGATCGATATCCTGCGGCAGATATCCGAGGCGCCGACCGCCGCCCGAGTCGCGCACAGATAGGACGTCGACGCTATCGAGCCGGACGGAACCCACCGTCGGAGCCGAAATTCCAGCGATAATCTTGCCGAGCGTGGATTTGCCGGAGCCGGAGGGACCAATGATGCCGAGGCATTCACCGGGCGCGAGACCGAACGACACACCCTTCAGCATCAAATGGCTCGATCCTGGCAGGGCGGCGCCAACGTTGTCGACGATGAGGCTGCCCTTCGGCCTGTCCGGGAGGGCCTTGATGTCCGCAAACGGGGTGACAGCGGCCATGACGCCGTTGAGCCGGCGGTAGGCGGCCGAGGCCATTGCGAAGGCCTTCCAGCCTGCCATCGCCCCTTCAATGGGTGCGAGCGCGCGTCCGAACAACAGGGTCGTGGCAAAGATGATGGCGGGACTCCTGCCCTGTTCGAGGACAAGCCAAGCGGCAGAGCCCATGATCAGAACCTGCGCCAGCGCGCGGGCGGGTTTGGAGATCAGCATCACGATCTCATTGCGGCGTTGGACCACCTCGTGCTCGCTCCTCGCATCCTGCGCAGCCCGGTGGACGAGGCGTGTGGCGTCTTCGAGCATTCCCATGGCCCTGATGACGTGGACATTTCCGACAACCATGCCGAGCCGTCCATGGCTCCGCGCCAGCGCCGCAACTGACCGCGCCAGCGGACCTTCCGTGAAGAAGTCGCCGGCAAATCCGAGGCCAAACAGGACGAGCGCACTGACTGCGCCTATCACCCCCAGCAAAGGATGCACGAGGAACAGGACGCCAAGGAAGAGCGGCGACCAGAGCACATCAAACAGCATCGGGGATGCTCCCGACTCGGCGAACTGGCGAAGGGTCGTAAGATCGCGATATGCCTCCGATGCGCGCGCAGGATCGGATCGATAGGCGTATTCGAAGCAGGCGGAAAGCACTGCTGGACGAAGTCGATCTTCAAGCCACGCGCCGATCCTGCCCATTGCGGCGCGCCGCAACGCGTCAAGCACTCCGCCAACCACGACGGTAAACGCAACGATGAGCGTCAGCATCAGGAGCGTATCGGCGCTCCGGCTCGACAAGACGCGATCATAGATCTGAAGCAGATAGATCGACGGAGCGAGAAGAAGGAGATTGTAACTGCAGCTATAGGACAGAACGAGTCCGAGCGAGCCTGCGCAGGCCCGCAAGGCCGCCTCCAATGGCGTTTGCGGCGGTGACGTCATTTGCAGCCGGAGCAGCGGCATCGGCATTGCGGTCCCCCTCCAGAGATTTGAGGCCCGATCCTTCTCGCCCCGTCATCTGCTAGCTTCGCGACGAAACGAGAACCGGCGGCATTCGGGCCGCCGGTCTCCGCCTTCATGAACACCGATCAGACATGCACGAAATCGTCGATACTGAAGTGTCCGGAATGATTGAGTACGTCGTTCAGGTTCGCGGATTCGATTTTAAGGTCGACATCCCCGCCTTTCGCCGCATTGCCATTCCCACCATCGCCACCAATGCCGGCCGCCACGCTCTGACTCATATCCGCGGCGAGGAAGTTGGTCTGGTACGCCGTCGTGCTGGCATCCACGTTGGACGTGTCGTGGCCGCTTTGCGAGTTCTGACTGCCATTTGAGGTGGCCGTTCCGCCATGAGCTTTGGCAAACCAATCCGCGCTCGCGTTGGCGCCCCCGGCTTCCCAATCCGCCTTCTGGTGAACCTGGTCGCCGGTGTTGACATGCACGTCGGCGCCTTCCGCCTTGTTGTACGGCTGGAAGTTAATGCTCGGGCTGTTGCTGATGCTGCCCGAATTATGGCCGTCTCCACCGTTTCCGGCGTTGTTGCCGCCGGTCGAAATTTCCTTGAACGCAATCGTATCGGAAGGGAATGATGCTTTTGTCATGTGAGTCTCCCTGAGTTGGTGGCACACTGTGCGTCCCAATTTGGACGGCCCCAATTTTGGTTTCGCGCACCGTATCGGCCAAGCTGCCAAAGCTGATGCCATCCGAAAGGGTTACGCCCAAAAAGCTGCCGTCTCGCAGCCGACGTCGGGCAACTCCATGCCGCTAGGCGTGACCCAGCAAATGAAGATCCGACAGCATGTGCATGGCGAAATCGCCGCCAAACGCAGCGTTGCCGTGGCCGCCATCGCCACCAATTCCGGCGATCTGGATCGCGCTCTGATCGAACTGCACGTTGTTGGTCTGATGAGCGTCGGCTGTGGAATTGAAGCCGGCGACCGCAATGTTGATCGGAGCGTAGATCGCGATGTTGAGGTCGATGAGGCTTCCCGCGAAATGCCCGTCACCGCCGGAGCCGGCGCTGTTGCCGCCGGTCGCAATGACGTCGGAGCCGATCAGGCCCAGGAGGGAGGAGGTGAAACCGGTATCTCCGCCAATCGCAGCATTGCCGCTTCCGCCGTTGCCGCCGACACCGGCCATCTGAAAAGCGGATTGATCGAACTCCACATTGTTCGACTGATCGGCGTGGGCACTGGAATTGTATCCCGCCACCGCGATGTTGATCGGGTCGTACAACGCGAAGGACGCGTGAACGAGGCTGCCATAAAAGTATCCATCGCCGGCGTTGCCGGCATGGTTATCCCCGCTTGCGATTGCAGCGGAGCCGATCCCGCCGTGGTCGGACGCGTGGCCGGCACCGACGATAGAGTGGTGGGGGCCGCCAGCCTCCCCAAAGACAGACGCGTCGCCGCCAATCGCCGCATTGCCATTCCCGCCATTGCCGCCTCCGCCCGCAAACTGGCTGGCACCTTGATGGAATTGAGCCGTGTTCGACTGATGGGCATCGGCGATGCCATGATAGCCCGCCACTGCGATGTTGACCGGATCGAATACCGCGACAGGAGCATGCACCAGCGTTCCCGAGAAGTGGCCATCGCCACCATTCCCGGCACTGTTGTCTCCGGTCGCGATCACGTCGGAGCCGAAAGATCCGAACCCGCCGACGCTTCCGCCCACTGCGGCATTCGAATCGCCGCCATCCCCGCCAATCCCGGCTATCTGGGTCGCCGCCTGATCGAAAATCCCGATGTTGGTTTGATGAGCGCTGGCCGTGGCGTGGGCGCCCGCCTGCGCCATGTTGAGCGGCTCGAACGCAGCGTAGCTGCTGTCGATCAGACTCCCGGCAAAATAGCCGTTCCCGCCATTGCCGGCGCCGTTACCTCCCGTGTCGATCGCGAAGTGGGCCAGGGAAGCCGCCGGAAACCACGACGGAACCGACGCCTCGCGGCCAAAGGAATCCTTTCGATCGAGGTGAAAGCCGTCCGATACATGCCGAAGATCCATGGCCGCTGCCCCTTACCGAAATCGATGACGCCGACTGTACGGACGTCTCCCGAGATCAAGAAAGAATGTCACCTCGGCGAGCCTGAAGCCGAGTCGTCAATTCGGATTGCGAACGTTTGGGTGATGGACATGATATCGGTTACGTCCGTTCGGGTGCGGAGTAGCTGTACGTGCCGTGCCACCGGCCACATTGGCGATGCCGCCGCGCTTGGCGTAACCCCTTCACCAACGGTTCTCGTGGCCGCCAGGTCAGCTCGACCACGACACGCGTCATGCCCCTGCAGCCGCTGAACCAGATCGGCAATGGGGTCGGACCGCTTGATCGTGGCAGGCGAAACTTACGACCCATACGCCGCGCCCCATCGTTGCGGCGGCGGGCAGATGCCTTCTGCAAACAATCAACGCTGGTGGTGGGTCCCCGCCGTCGCGGGGGCAACGAAGGCGAGATCTGGCAGCTACTTCAATCCTGAATGCCGTAGCGATGCAGATCGTTGCCGTGGGTATCGAGCCAGGTCTTGGCGCGCTCGACATGACCGCAGACCCTTGCGACCACCCGCCAGAACCGCGCCGAATGATTCATTTCGACGAGATGCGCCACCTCGTGGGCGGCGAGATAGTCGAGCACGTAAGGCGGCGCGAGGATCAGCCGCCAGGAGAACGACAACGAGCCTGCGGAGGTGCACGAACCCCAGCGGCTCGACTGGTCGCGGATCGACAGCCGCTTCACCTTGACGCCCAGCGCGTGAGCATAGGACTGCGCCGCCTTCTGCAATTCGCTGCGCGCCTGACGCTTGAGGTAGTCGTGGACCCGCCGGTCGATATGCTCAGCGGCGCCGGCGACGCAGAGAATCCGCTCGCCGCTGTCGCGCACTTCGGTCCACACCGTGCCGCGCAAGCCCGCCCGATGCACGATACGATGCGCAGCGCCGCGCAGCGGCACGACGGTACCGGGATGAAACGGTGCGGCCTTCGGCAAGCGGCCGAGACGCGCGGCGATCCAGCCGCCATGACGCTGCGCGAAATCCTTGGCGTCGGCGATCGTGCCCCGCGGCGGCATGGTCAGGATCGCTTCGCGGTCGCTTGGATGAATGCGCAACGTGTAGCGTCGCGCGCGGCGATGCCGGCGCAGCCTAACCGAGTAGATTTGCGAGCCGTGTTTGACCAAAAGGCGAGAAGGTTCGGCAGGCCGCCGATAAAGGAGGGCGCGAGTGGCCATATCTGCAAATCCAGGCATCAGGAGTTCGCCCGGATTCTGCCATATCCGCCGCCAGTGAAATCGTTCGGCGCAAAAACAAATCATTTGCCCAATATACAGGGGCTAACCGGCCATTCACCCCTACAGAATGGGCCCGGAACAAGAAATATTCGCCAAAAATACTCTCCGGAACCCCTTTGAAAGAATGAGGTCATACTCATTCTTTCAAAAAGCCGAGAATCAAGCTTTCCGTGGGCCTATTCAGAGGGTTACCGGCCCCATCAAAACAGCATCGACGCTTCGATTTCGAACATCGACTCGTTTTATCGACGATTATTCCGCCGCTGCGGGTACTGAAGGCTTCGCATTCGCCGCCGACAGCATGAAATCGGAGATGCGTGGCACGATTTCCGATTTGAATCGGGAACCGTTGAAGACTCCGTAGTGTCCAACGCCCTTTTGCACATAATGCACGCGACGATCATCGGGAATCTTGCTGCATATCGCGTGCGTCGCTTCGGTCTGCCCAAGACCGGAGATATCGTCTTTCTCGCCTTCCACCGTCATCAGCGCAACGCGGGTGATTTTGGACGGGTCGACCAGCTTGCCTCGATGGGTCATCTCGCCCTTGGGCAAGGAATGCTTGACGAACACGGTGTCGACCGTCTGCAGATAATACTCTGCGGTGAGGTCCATGACGGCGAGATATTCGTCATAGAAGTCGCGGTGCTTGTCGACCAGATCGCCATCGCCCTTCACCAGATTGCTGAACAGCCTCTTGTGGGCATCCTTGTGCCGATCGAAATTCATGCTGATGAAGCCGCTGAGCTGCAAGAAGCCCGGATAAACGTTGCGCATCACCCCTGGATGCGGAAACGGCACCTTGGTGATGACGTGAGCGCGGAACCAGTCGATGCCGCGCTCGGCAGCGAGATTGTTCACAGCCGTCGGATTGCGGCGGGTATCGATCGGACCGCCCATCAGCGTCATCGAGACCGGCACGAAGGGATCGCGTTCGGCTTCCATGACGGAAACCGCCGCCACCACCGGCACCGAAGGCTGGCACACCGCGACGATGTGCACGTTGCCGCCAAGCATGTGCAGCATCTCGATGATGTAATCGACATAGTCGTCCAGATCGAAGCGCCCCTGCGTCAGGGGAACCATCCGGGCATCGGACCAATCGGTGATGTAGACCTCGTGGGTCGGCAGAAAGGCTTCGACGGTGCCGCGCAACAGCGTCGCATAGTGCCCGGACATCGGCGCGACGATCAGCACGCGCGGCTGCGGCGCACGTAACGGCCGCGTCAACTTGCGATCGAAGTACAGCAGGCGGCAGAACGGCTTTTCCCATACGGAGCGGATTTCGATCGGCGTGCGCACGCCGCTGACTTCGGTGTCGTTGAGACCCCATTCGGGCTTGCCGTAGCGGCGGGTCGTCCGCTCGAACAGTTCGCAGCCGGCGGCGACGGATTTGCCTAACTCGGTGTGCGCCCACGGATTGAGCGGATTCTGAAACAGGATTTTTGTCGCGTCGGTCACGGCCCGCGCCGGATTGAGCGACGCCTGCGCCATCTCGTACATCCAGTACATCGGCGTCGTCAGCGCCGGACTGCCTTCGGCCACCAGCGGAGGTGCACCGCCAAATTCACCTATCGGCATTTATCCCTCAAGTCTATTTTGCATCGCAGCATAGTGCCGAATGCGTAATAATGCGTCAATGAGCAGATAGGTATCTCTACGCCGGTGGGAAGCCAAAGATCCCTCAAATTAGGGGATAAATTACTTTATTCGCCGCCCTGGATCAGCGAACCGTGCCGCCGTGCACTGCGCAAAAGCACAAGAAATATCGCAAATGATGCAATAAATAGCACGACGTTGATCAGCAGCGCCTGGATCATCAGATCGGCGCGAAACACATGGTCCATCAACAGCGCCCGCATTCCCTCGAAGACGTAGGTCGGCGGCAACGTCCAGGCGACATATTGCAGCCAATGCGGCAGCACCGTCACCGGATAGTAGATGCACGCCAGCGGCATGACGCCGAACATCAGCGTCCAGACGATGCTTTCCGCGCCCAGGCCGTTGCGCAGCACCAGCCCCGAGACGAAAATGCCGAGCGACCAGCTGGTGAAGATCAGGTTGCAGAAGAAGGCGATCAGCGGCAGTCCGATGCCGTAAAAGTTGAAATCGAAGAAAAACATCGCCAGCAGCGTCATCGGAACGACGCCGATCGCGAGCCGGATCAGGCTCATCACCATCAGCGAGATCAGAAACTCGATCGGCTTCAACGGACTCATCATCAGGTTGCCGAGATTGCGCGCCCACATCTCCTCGAGGAACGAGATCGAAAAGCCGAGCTGTCCGCGAAACAGGATGTCCCACAAGATCACCGCGCCGATCAGCGTGCCGCCGGCGCGCGCGAAAAACCCGGAAGTTTGCGAAATGTAGTTCTGCAGGAACCCCCATGTGATGATCTGCAGCGCGGGCCAGTAGATCAATTCCAAGAGGCGCGGCCACGAGGACATCAGCAGATACCAATAGCGCAAGATCATCGCATTGATCCGATGCGGCGAGATTCCCCGGTGCCTGACGAGCTGGCTCATGGCGCACTTTCCTGAACGCGGCCGCGGGCGACGTCGAGAAACACCTCCTCCAACGTTGCCCGGTTGTAGCGAGCCATGATGTTGTCCGGACTGTCATCGTCCTCGATCCGGCCGCGCTTCATGATGATGACGCGGTCGCACAACCGCTCCACTTCAAGCATGTTGTGCGAGGCCAGCAGGATGGTCGCACCGTGGGTCTTGCGATAGGTCTCCAGATGCTGCCTGATCCAGTCGGCGGTATCGGGATCGAGCGACGCGGTTGGCTCGTCCAGCAACAACAGTTCGGGCTGGTTGATCAGCGCCTTGGCCAGGGCGACGCGTGTCTTCTGCCCGGCGGAGAGTTTGCCATTGGCACGATCGAGGAAGTCGCCAAGATCGAGATCGGCGGCGAGTTTGTCGATGCGCTCGCGCAAATTCTCCACCGCATAGAGGCGGCCGAATATCGTGAGATTCTGCCGCACCGTCAGCCGCATCGGCATATCGACATAGGGACTTTCGAAATTCATCCGGCCGAGCACGTCAGCGCTTTGCTCGGGCATCGAACAGCCCAGCACCTGGATGCGTCCCGAGGTCGGCAGCACCAGGCCCATGATCATGGCGATGGTCGTGGTCTTGCCGGCGCCATTGCCGCCGAGCAGCCCGGTGATGCTGCCGCGCGCAATGCGAAACGACACATCGTCGACGGCGCGGGTGGTCTTGTAGAGCTTTACCAAGCGCGCAACCTCGATCGCGGCGGATTCGGCCGGATCGTTCGAAGCCAATGGAGGCGTGACGGCGTCGCGATTGTTCATGCGGGCCGTTCATTGGGCCATCGCGACGGCAAGCGCAAGACTTTGGCAATAACCCGGACCGGACCCAGAGCGCGAATTTGTGGTCGGCGCCTTGCGCGGATAAGCTCCCGATATGACCGAAATTGCAGCCCCCGATCTGCGCCATCCGCGCCGCTATGTCCGTCTGGATACGATACTGCGGCTGCGCTGGCTCGCGGTGCTCGGCCAGCTCGCGGCCATTTTCATTGTGGTGCAGGGCCTCGAATTCGACCTCCCGGTCATCCCCTGCGTTGCCATCATCGGCCTGTCCGCGCTGCTCAACCTGGTGCTGCAGACGGCCTTCAACCCGATGCGGCGGCTGGAACCGGGCTATGCCGCGGCATTGCTGGCATTGAACATCGTCGAACTGGCCGGACTGCTGTACTTCACCGGCGGCCTGCAGAATCCGTTTTCATTTCTGTTTCTTGCCCCCGTGCTGATCTCGGCGACGGCGCTGCCGATCAGGCTGACGATCGCGCTCGGCGCGCTCGCGATCGCATGCGCCTCCGCGCTGGTCTTCTTCCATATGCCGCTGCCGTGGGAGGGCGAGGAGCCGCTGGTGCTGCCGCCAATCTACCTGTTCGGGGTCTGGCTCTCGATCCTGGTGGCGATTGGCGTCACCAGTCTTTACGCATTCCAGGTCACCGAGGAGGCCCGCAAACTGTCGGACGCGCTGGCTGCTACCGAGCTGGTGCTGACCCGGGAACAGCATCTCACGCAGCTCGACGGTCTTGCCGCCGCCGCCGCGCACGAACTCGGAACGCCGCTCTCGACCATCTTCCTGATCTCGCGCGAACTGGAGCGGAACGTGAATGACAACAGTCCGTTGGCCTCCGACCTCAAGACCTTGCGCGAGCAGGCGCAGCGCTGCCGCGACATTCTGGCCAAGATCACGCAGTTGTCCTCGACCGGGGCGCCATTCGACCGGATGCCATTGTCCACCCTGATCGAAGAACTGGTGGCGCCGCATCGCGACTTTGGCATCAACATCAAGGTGCGGATCGCCGTCGCCGGCACCCGCGAGCCGGTCGGCACGCGCAATCCGGCGATCCTTTATGGTGTCGGCAATATCCTGGAAAACGCCGTCGATTTCGCGCGCACGACAGTGGAGGTGAACGCGTGGTGGAACACCGAGACCGTCGAGATCGTCGTTTCCGACGATGGACCCGGCATCGCACCCGACATGCTGAACCGCATCGGCGAACCCTATCTGTCGCGGCGGCGCAGCGCCGACGAGGCGCAAAACGAGCATGATGGCCTCGGCCTCGGGGTGTTTATCGCCCGAACCCTGCTTGAGCGCACCGGGGCAAAGGTCTCCTTCAGCAACCGGACCTTTCCCGATCACGGCGCCGTGGTTCAGATCGCCTGGCCGCGCAGCCGGTTCGAGGCGAGCGAAATCGATGCTGAACCAGTGACTTAGCGCCACCCTCGATCGCTATGACGGTTGACCTACTTTATACGGTCTTGGCAGCGCAGCACCGCCACGCCATATGCTATACTGTCCGACATGGAGATATCCGAACCAGTGACTGTCATCGCCGAACTGACCGACCACACCGACCGCTCGCTCCTGATCGTGGAGGACGACAAGCCGTTTCTGGAGCGGCTCTCCCGCGCCATGGAAACCCGCGGCTTCACCGTCACGTCCTGCGACAGCGTATCCGATGGTTTGGCGCAGATCGGCCGAGCCGCGCCGGCCTTCGCCGTGGTGGATTTGCGGCTCGGCGACGGCAACGGCCTTGACGTGGTGTCGGCGCTGAAACGCAAGCGCCCCGACGCGCGCACGATCGTGCTGACCGGTTATGGCAACATCGCCACCGCCGTGACGGCGGTGAAGATGGGCGCGGTGGACTATCTTTCAAAGCCCGCCGACGCCGACGACGTTGTCGCGGCATTGCTGGCGAGCGGTAGCGAGAAGTCCGAACTGCCGCACAATCCAATGTCGGCAGATCGCGTGCGCTGGGAGCACATCCAGCGCATCTATGAGATGTGCAACCGCAACGTCTCTGAAACGGCACGTCGGCTGAACATGCATCGCCGTACCCTGCAGCGCATCCTGGCAAAGCGCGCGCCGCGGTAGCTTTTGTCCGGAATCACCGTGACGTCGCGGATCGACATGCGAGCGTGTTGGCATCGCAGGCCCACGCGCGATAATGGGCAGAATTGAATCTGCCGCTTCTTTGATCACCGTAACCGGCATTTTGCGACTTGGGCGTCCCGGGAATTAAGACCGCGTTAGGCATAAGCGGCGATAAACGGGTCATCTGTTACCGTCACCGGCGCACCCGGCGCCTGTTGTCTGGACAGAGGGGACCAGCCAGCAAGGGGACGAGGCCGATGGCCGCTGCGATTAGTCGCATCAGCAACCGAGCGGATACGCCGCCGCAGCCCGAAGGCGGCGACAAAGAGACAGATATTTCCGTCCTGATCGCGCGATTGACCGCCGAGGTCGATCAGATCGCCTGCGAGAAGACCCGGTCGATCCAGCAAATCACCAACCAGATGAAAATGCTGGCGCTGAACGCGCTGATCGAAAGCTCGCGCGCCGGCTCGCTCGGCGCGGGCTTTGCCGTGGTGGCGCAGGAGGTCCGCAGCGTGGGCCAGAAGGTGGAGACCATCGCCCGAGAGTTGGAAACCCAGCTGACCGGGCGAACCGCCAACCTGGTGCACTCGATCCAGGAAATGACCGAGCGATCACGCGGCGAACGCATGGTCGATCTCGCACTCAACGCCGTCGAACTGATCGATCGAAACCTCTATGAGCGCACCTGCGACGTGCGCTGGTGGGCCACCGATTCCGCCGTGGTGGATTGCGCCGCGGACCCAAACGCCGCGAACGTTTCCCATGTGTCGGAGCGCCTTGCGGTGATCCTGCGCGCCTATACCGTGTATCTCGATCTGTGGCTGTGTGATCTCAACGGCAATGTGATGGCCAGCGCCCGGTCGAACCGCTACGGCGTCAAAGGGGCGAACGTCGCGGCGATGCCCTGGTTTTCCGACGCGCTCAAGCTGAAGTCCGGCGACGATTATGTCGCCGGCGACATCGAGCGCCAGCCACTGCTCGGCAATGCCCAAATCGCGACCTATTGCGCCAGCGTGCGCGAAGGCGGCAAAGCCAACGGCAAGCCGCTCGGCGTGCTCGCGATCCATTTCGACTGGGAGGCGCAGGCCCGCGCCATCGTCGAAGGCATCCGGGTGGACGACAAGAAGACCCGCGTGCTGCTGGTGGATTCGAAATTCCGCGTGATCGCATCGTCCGACGGCCAGGGCCTGCTCACCGAGCGCGTTCCGCTCAAAGGCGGCCGCAGCGGTTTCTACACGGACGGCTCCGGCCTGCAGGTGGCGTTTCACCTCACCCCCGGCTACGAGACCTACAAGGGTCTCGGCTGGTTCGGCGTCATCCTCCGTTAGCTCCGCATGCTTTCGAGTTTGTTCCGGGCATCTAAAACTCTCCGTGCCCTTGCGGATCGACCAGCCGATTGATCCGCTGTGCCGCGGCCATGGCGAAGCGGACCATCATCAGCTTGCGGGTCGGCGCCGGCAGCCGATGCTCCGGCGCCTCGCAATGCAGATGGGCGCCATAGGCATCGGCGACGATCAGGCCGGTTTGCTCCGGAAAAATCTCGCACGGCAGGTCCTGGGTGAAGGCAAAAAACAGCCGGTCGCAATGCAGCCGGTAGTCCTGCCATTTCTGGTCGGCGCGCAGATCCTCGATCGACGATTTGATCTCAACGATCCAGATCTCGCCGCGCTCATTCAGCGCCACCAGATCGGCGCGCCGGCCCGAGGGCAGCGGCAATTCGCTGATGCAGGAAAATCCCAGCGACCGCAATAGCCGCGCGGTGCCACGCGCGATCGCCAGCGCCGTCTCCGACTGGCGGCGGTCCGGGGCGGGCACGAGAGCGACCTGGCGGGCGGGCGATTCCATCGCTGAACCTTAACCCGTTTCGGGCCGTCAAACACGCCTGGCCCGCACCGGGCCAGCCGTAAATTCGTCCGCGCCTCGCGCTGTTTTCGACCTTACGGGAACCCGAAGCGACGGGAATCTCGGTTCCGAGGGACGCACCACCGGAGGAGAACCATGAAGCCAGCCAACACCATCGGCGCATTCGCGTTCGCGCTCGCCACCCTGCCATTATCGGCCGCCGTTTCCACGGCCATCGCCAAGCCCGCCGTCGAGGTCGCGTTCGTCCTCGACACCACGGGCTCGATGGGCGGTCTGATCGAAGGCGCCAAGCGCAAGACCTGGTCGATCGCGACCGCGATCGTCGACAGTAACCCCGACGCCGACATTCGCATGGGCCTCGTCGCGTATCGCGACATCGGCGATGACTATGTCACGCGGACCTTCGATCTCACCACCGACATCCAGGATCTCTACGCCAACCTGCTCGAGCTGAAAGCGCGCGGCGGCGGTGACTGGCCGGAAAGCGTCAACGAAGCGCTCGACGTCGCCGTCAACAAGCTGCGCTGGACCCAGGCCAGCGACGTCAGGCGGATCGTGTTCCTGGTGGGAGACGCACCGCCGCACATGGACTACGCGCAGGATACCAAATATCCGACCACGCTGGCGGTGGCGAAACAGAAGGACATCATCGTCAATGCGGTGCTGGCCGGCGACGCCCGCGATACCGAGCGGGTGTGGCGCGATATCGCCCAGAGCGGCAACGGCCGCTTCATTCCGATCCCGCAGGACGGCGGACAGATCGTCATCATCGAAACGCCCTACGATGACGACATCATCATCCTGCAGAAGGAAATCAACGGCACCGTGATCCCCTATGGGTCGCGTGCCTTGCAGAAGCATACCGAAGACAAGGCGCGACAATTATCGCAGGTGGCGGCTGCGGCGCCGTCACAGGCCAGCGAAATGGCGAGCTATCTGAACAAGCGCGCACGGGTGTCGTCGGAGGCGGTCACCGGCCATGGCGATCTGGTCAGCGACGTCGCGGCCGGGCGTCAGAAGCTTGCCGCCGTCAAGGACGACGAATTGCCGGACAATCTGCGCGCGCTGAAGCCCGAGCAGCGCATGGACGAACTCGACAAGCAGATGAAGCAACGCAACGCCTTGAACCAGAAACTCTCAGCGCTGGTTGCGAAGCGCGACAAGTTCGTCGCCGAGCAGCGCGACAAGGCGCCGCCGAAGGCGTCGTCCTTCGATCGCGTCGTCGAGGATACGTTGAAGGCGCAGATCAAAAGGTAGGCTGGCGTGTTGTTGGTCAAGACCAAGCCTCTCGTTCGTCATGCCCGGCTCTGTGCCGGGCATCCACGTCTTGCTTTAACGCAGGCAAGACGTGGATGGCCGGGCATAGGCGAGCGAAAGCGACGCCGTCCGTCGGACGGCTATGCCCGGCCATGACGGCCGGAGAGACACGTAATGAACGGAACCTGAAAAGCCCTCATCGCTTTATTACCCTGCCGCTACCACCGGAGGCGGACCGAAGAGGGCGGCCCCAGCATGATCGACGACCTTTGGTACAAGAACGGCGTTTTCTATTGTCTCTCCGTCGGCACCTATATGGACGCCAATGGCGACGGCGTCGGCGATTTCAAGGGGCTGTTGCGCCGGCTGGATTATTTGCAGGGCCTTGGCGTCACCGCGATCTGGCTGATGCCGTTCCAGCCGTCACCCGGCAAGGACGACGGCTACGACATCGCGGACTATTATGGCGTCGATCCGCGCTACGGCAGTCTGGGCGACTTTGTCGAATTCACCCATGGCTGCCGGCAACGCGGCATGCGGGTGATCATCGATCTCGTGGTCAATCACACCTCGGATGCACACCCGTGGTTTCGCGACGCGCGAAGTTCGCCGGATTCGCAATACCGCGACTGGTATGTCTGGGCCGACAAGAAGCCCGCCAATGCCGGCAAGGGCATGGTGTTTCCGGGCGTGCAGAAATCCACATGGACGCGCGATAAGGAAGCCGGGGCCTGGTTCTTCCATCGCTTCTATGACTTCCAGCCCGACCTCAATACCTCGAACCCATATGTGCAGGCCGAGATCCTCAAGATCATGGGTTTCTGGATTCAACTCGGCGTATCCGGCTTTCGCATGGACGCGGTCCCGTTCGTCATATCAACCAAAGGCGCGAAGGTCCGTAACCCCGTCGAGCAATACGACATGCTGCGATCGTTCCGGGAATTTCTGCAGTGGCGGCAAGGCAACGCCATCATCCTCGCCGAAGCCAATGTGCTGCCCGAAACCGACATGGAATATTTCGGTGATGACGGCGACCGCATGCACATGATGTTCAATTTTCATGTCAACCAGCATCTGTTCTACGCGCTGGCGTCCGCCGATTCCCGGCCCCTGGCCAAATCGCTGGCGGCGACCAGACCACGGCCGGCCACCGCGCAATGGGGCCTGTTCCTGCGCAACCACGACGAACTCGACCTCGGCCGGCTGACCAAGGCGCAGCGCGAGGTCGTGTTCAAGAACTTCGGCCCCGACAAGAACATGCAACTCTACGATCGGGGCATCCGGCGGCGGCTGGCGCCGATGCTGGGCGGCGACCGGCGACGGCTCGAACTCGCCTACAGCCTGATGTGCACGCTGCCGGGGACCCCCGTGATCCGCTATGGCGATGAAATCGGGATGGGCGACAATCTCGATCTACCCGAGCGCAATTGCGCCCGCACGCCGATGCAGTGGTCGACCGAGCCGCAGGCCGGCTTCACCGAAAGCGACAGGCCCTGCGCGCCCGTCATCGACAAGGGCCCGTACGGATACGAGCATGTCAACGTCGCCAAGCAGCGCCGTGATCCCAACTCGATGCTGAACTGGACCGAGCGCATCATCCGGATGCGCAAGGAAGTCCCGGAGATCGGCTGGGGCGACTTCAAGGTGATCGCCGCGCGCGACCCGGCGGTGCTGGTGATGCGCTATGACTGGCGCAACAATTCGGTGCTGTTCGTGCACAATATCGACGAGAAGCCTCGGGAGGTTTCGTTCGCGGTCGGGCTTCCCGGCGACGCCGGCAAGCTGCTGGTCAACCTGCTGTCGGAAGACCACAGCAAGGCCAACGAGCGCGGCAAGCACACGCTGATGCTGGAGGCGTATGCCTATCGCTGGTACCGGGTCGGAGGCCTCGACTATTTGCTGAAGCGCAGCGACATCAACACCGACGCGACAGGCAAGACCAGTCACCCGGCCTGAGCACCCGCGCCGATGATCGCACCTTCATTGCCGCGTAAATCCAGTACGCCCCGGATCTTCTCGCCTTGTCGGTCGAGGAACGTTGAAAGTAGAATTTCACCGTCAAGGCCCGCGGCATCCGACGCGATAGAAACCGGCTCCGCCCCCAGGTTCAGCGCGACCACGACCGTCGCTCCCGCGCGCTGCCTGCGGTAAAGCAACAGATCGCCCTGTGCCGCAATCGGCACGTAATCGCCCGACATCAGTTGCGGCAATTTCTTTCGTAAGCCGATAAGCGCCTTGTAGAGACTGAGGATCGATCGAGTGTCGGCCTCGAGATTGACGACGTTCTCCTGCGCAAAATCGTCCGACAGCGGCAGCCACGGCGTCGCGGTCGAGAATCCCGCATAAGGCGTCGCATTCCATTGCATCGGCGTCCGGCAACCGTCACGGCCGACGCCGATGCCCGGAACGTTCTTCTCAAAGGGATCGCGCACCTGATCGGGGGCGATCGCCATCTGATGCATGCCAATCTCGTCGCCGTAATAGAGCGTCGGCGTTCCCCGCAAGGTCAACAGCAGCATCGCGGCGACGCGGGCCTGCGCCTGCCCCACCCGGCTGGCCACCCGCGGACGATCGTGATTGCCCAGCACCCAGTTCGGCCACGCCCCCGCCGGAAGTGCGGCCTCGTAGTCGGCGATAATTTTCTCGACCGACCGTGCGTTCCATGGCGTTGACAACAGCGCGAAGTTGAACGGCAGATGCGCGCCTGAGAGATCCTTGCCGTAATAGGCAACGAGACGCTCGAACGGAAGGTAGATTTCGCCGATCAACACCCGGGCATCGAATTCATCGATCACCCGCCGCATCTGTGCGATCACGTCATGAACTTCGGGCTGATCGGTGGAGTAGCGCGTCAGGATCTTCTCGTGCGGCGGCCGGCCCTCGCGATAATTCGGATTGGACGGATTGTCGCGAAACTCCGCATCCTTGATCAGGTGCCAGAGCACATCGACGCGGAAGCCGTCGACACCCTTGCGAAGCCAGAAGCGCATGACGTCATGGATGGCCTGGCGCACTTCCGGATTGCGCCAGTTCAGATCCGGCTGCTGGGCGAGGAAGGCGTGATAATAATACTGCCGCGTCGCGGCGTCGTAGGCCCACGCGCTGCCGCCGAATTCCGACATCCAGTTGTTCGGCGGGCCGCCATCCGCGGCCGGCTCACGCCAGATGTACCAGTCGCGCTTTCGGGCATCGCGCGAACACCGGCTTTCGATGAACCAGGGATGCTGGTCGGAGGTATGATTGGGGACGAGATCGAGGATGAGTTTGAGACCGTTTGCATGCACGGCGCTGATCAGCGCGTCGAAATCCTCGATGCTGCCGAACAGCGGATCGATGCCGGTGTAATCGGCGATGTCGTAGCCGAAATCAGCCATCGGGGACGGAAAGATCGGCGACAGCCAAATCGCATCGACACCGAGCGCCAACAGGTAGGGCAGCCGGTCGATGATCCCGGCGATATCACCGACCCCGTCGGCATTGGAATCCTGAAACGAGCGCGGATAGATCTGGTAGAAGATGCCGTGCCGCCACCAGGATTCAGCGCTTTCGCTCATGGAAAAGTCATCTTCTGAAAATCGAATGACAGGGGGCAACGCCGAAACCGCCGACGGGTTCAAACCAACTAAATCTTGGCGTCGCCGGTATGACAGGCAAGACAGCTGCCCTGCAGTAAATCTGCATATCTTTCCCTTGGCGAGACGTCAAAAATCGGCATTGTGTGGCCATGGCAAATGAAACCGAAACCAAGGCAAAAGCTGGCGCCATCATCATCCCGGTGACGCTGTTTGAGCAGAACTGCACGCTGATCTGGTGCGAGGCCACCAAAAAGGCCGTGGTGATCGACCCCGGCGGGGACGTTCCGAAAATTCAGGCCGCGATCGCGCAGTCCAATGTGACGGTGGAAAAAATCTGGCTGACCCACGGCCATATCGACCATGTCGGCGGCGCCGCCGAACTGCGCGACGCGCTGAAAGTGCCGATCGAAGGCCCGCACATCGCCGACAAGTTCCTGCTCGACAATGTGGTGACCAGCGGCGCGCGGTTCAACATGACCGGCGTGCGCGATTTCGCGCCGGACCGCTGGCTCAATGAAGGCGATCAGGTCTCTATCGGCAAGTTGACCTTCGACATCCTGCATTGCCCCGGCCATTCGCCGGGCAGCGTGGTATTTTACAACAAGGAAATGCATTTTGCCCATGTCGGCGACGTGTTGTTCAGCGGCTCGGTCGGGCGCAGCGACATTCCCGGCGGCGATCATGCCACGCTGATCAAGTCGATTACCGACAAGCTGGTGCCGCTCGGCGACGATGTTGGTTTCATCTGCGGCCACGGCCCGGGCTCGAGCATCGGCCAGGAGCGGATGACCAATCCGTTTCTCACCGGCGCGATGTGAGGCGATCGCGCACCGGCGGCCTCGGCCATTGCCGGCCATGCCTTCAATCGCCGACCGGCTATTCGGCCGCGACCAATTCAGCCACGCTCGGCTGCGCGAGATGGCGCGTGCCCCAGTCGCGAATGGCGGCGATGACAGGAACAAAACTTTTACCTTTACGCGTGAGCCGATATTCGACCTTGGGCGGAACGACGCCGTAATCCTTGCGGTCGATCAGCCCCGATTCGGTCAGCGCCTTCAATTCGCGGCTGAGCACGCGGGGCGCGATTTCCGAGGTACCGCTTGCGCCGCGCAGCAGGCCGGTTCTGATCTCGCCATAGCGCCTGGGACCATCCTGCAGATCCCAGACGATGCGCAGCTTGTACTTGCCGCTGATCATCTTCTGAAACGCTGCCACCGGGCAGCCGCAGGTCAGCGCTGATTTCACCTTCGCCATGGCAAGATCTCCCGTCGGCTTCTCGATCGCGGCAGGATACGAGCGATCGCAAGAAAGTCCATAGTATCATTTTTGTCCATACTTGCGTTATCGCTCCTTACGGCGCCAGATTAGGCCTGACAGGAGACCCCCCATGATCCTCGTGACAGGCGCCACCGGACTGAACGGGAGCGAATTGCTGCGCAGGCTGTCGGCAAAGGGAACTGCCGTACGCGCGCTGGTGCGCAATCCGGCCAAAGCCGAAGCGATCGCCGCACTGCCGCATGTTGAAATCGTGCAGGGCGACATGGCGCATCCCGAGACGCTCGCGCCGGGCTTGCGCGGTGTCGACCGTGCGATGCTGATATCGTCATCGGACCCGATGATGTTTGATGTCCAGACTAACTTCATCGATGCGGCCAGGAAGGCGGGCGTGAAGCACATCGTCAAGCTCTCGGGGATCATGCCGGAGCTCGATTCGGCATTTCGCTTCGCGCGCATGCACGGCGAGATCGAAAAGCGGCTGGAAGCCTCGGGAATGGCGTTCACGCATTTGCGGGCCGGCGAGTTCATGCCGGCCTATTTCCGGCAGGTCCCCAACATCACGGCCAAGGGCGCGATGTTGCTGCCGATGGAGGATGCCAGGATCGCCTCGATCGACGTTGGCGATATCGCCGAAATCGCGGCCAAGGTGCTGACGGGTTCGGGACATGAGGGCAAGACCTATCCCCTCACTGGCCCGCAAGCGCTGACCATGACGGAGGTGGCGGAGAAACTTTCCGCCGCCACCGGAAAGACCATCCGCTATGTCAACGTCCCGCCGGAGGCGGCGCGGCAGGCCCAGCTTGCCGCTGGAATGCCGCCTTACCTCGCAGACGCATTGTTCGAATTGTTCGCCGAGCGTCGTAACGGCAAAGAGGCGAAGGTCTGGCCCGATGCTGAGCTGCTTCTCGGTCGTCGGCCGACATCATTTGACGAATTTGCCAAACGCAATGCCGCGGCGTTCCAGGGCGAGGCGCCGCCTCCGAAAGCTTGATCTCCGCCATACGCCAAGCAGGAGTCCTCGATGAAACACTTCATGATCAAATATCAGTTTGCCAATGGCACCACGGAGGAATGGCACCGGGAAATCAGCCGGTTCATTGCCGCGCTCGACAACGATCCCGAGCTGAAAGGAAAGATCGTCTACCGCTGCATGAAGAACCGCGACGATTCCAGCTATTATCATCTCGCCGCGGCCGCCGACGAACAGGCCATCAAGACCCTGCAGGCGCGGGATTATTTCAAGCACTATACGGAAAGGACCCGGCAGGTCGCCGGCGGCGATGTCGTGGTCACGCCGATGGAGCTGATCGCCGAGACCGCTTAGCTACCTTGAATGCGCGCGCTAGCTCGACACCATCGCGCGAATTCGCTGCGAGAGATTATCGAGATCGAACGGCTTGGTGATCATTTCCATGCCGGGCTGCAGGAAGCCGTCTGATATCGCGACGCTCTCGGCATAGCCGGTAATGAAGAGAACCTTGAGACCGGGTCTGGTCTCCCGCGCCTGATCGGCGAGCTGGCGGCCGTTCATGCCGGGCAAGCCAACATCGGTGACCAGCAAATCAATCCGTGCATTGGTGCGCAGGATGCGCAGGCCCGACGGTCCATCGATGGCCTCCAACGTCTGGTACCCCTGCTCCCCGAGCATTTCGACGATGACGGCGCGCACCACCGGCTCGTCTTCAACTATCAGCACGGTCTCACCGGTGGCGGCATGTTCGGCCGCCGTGGCGGCTGACGCAAACTGCGGTGCGATTTCACCATGATGACGCGGCAAATAAAGCCTGACCGATGTCCCCCGCCCCAGTTTGCTGTCGATCGTCACGTGGCCGTCCGACTGCCGCGCAAATCCATAGATCATCGAAAGCCCAAGTCCGGTACCCTGCCCGATCGGCTTCGTCGTAAAGAACGGATCGAAAGCGCGCGCCGCCACCTCCGCGCTCATGCCGGTCCCGGTGTCGGTAACACTGATGCAGACATAATCGCCAGGCGAAAGCGCGGGGGCATCCGCGGTCACGCCCTCGATCCGCGCGTTTGACGTCGTAATGGTGAGCTTGCCGCCATCCGGCATGGCGTCGCGTGCATTGATGGCGAGATTGAGCAGCGCGCTTTCCAGTTGATTGGGGTCACACAGCGTGAACCACAGATCGTCCGCCGCGGCGATTGCAAGATCGATGGTCTCGCCGATCGTCCTGCGCAGCAAATCCTCCAGCGACACCACGAGCTGGTTGGCATCGACGCTTTTCGGGATCAGCGGCTGTCGCCGCGCAAAGGCCAGCAGGCGATGGGTGAGCGCCGCGGCGCGGTTCGCCGATGTCATCGCCGCGTCGATATAGCGCGCGAAATTGTCGGTCCGCCCCTGGTTGAGGCGGGTCTGCAGCAGATCCAGCGACCCCACAATTCCGGTCAAGAGATTGTTGAAGTCGTGTGCGATGCCGCCGGTCAGTTGCCCCACCGCTTCCATCTTCTGCGACTGCAGCAACGCCTCCTCGGTGACTTTCAGCCGTTCGGCCGCCGCCTTCTCCGCGGTCACGTCGCGGGCAACCGCATAAATGCGATCCTGGTCCGGTACGCCGGTCCACGACAGCCAGCGGTACGATCCGTCCTTGTGCCGGAAGCGGCTCTCGAACCTGACGGTGGCGTCACTGACGCCGAGTTTGTTGACCTCCGCCCGCGTCATCCCGCCATCATCGGGATGCTCCAGCCATTCCGAAGTGCGGTTCAGCAATTCAGCTTCGCTCCAGCCGAGCGTTCTGGTCCATGCCGGGTTGACCGTTCGCCAGACGCCGTTGCGATCGGCGACAACCAAAAGATCCTGCGACACGTTCCAGATCCGGTCGCGCTCCCGGGTCTTTTCCTCGACACGCTGCGCCAGCGTCGCATTCAGTTCGGAGAGCTGGTCCGCAAGCTTGCGATATCGCTCTTCGCTTTGCCGCAGCGCCTGCTCCGCCATCACCTGCTCGGTGACATCGGTGTGCGCGCCGACCAGACGGATGGCCCGCCCCTGCTCGTCGCGCTCGATCGTGGATTTGACCGAAATCCAGCGCGTCTCGCCGTCGCTGGGGCGAATAATCCGATAACGCACGGTGTAGTCGCGCACCGTGCCGGCGACAGCGTCGCGGAATTTCTTCTCGGTGGCTTCGCGGTCCTCCGGATGGATACGCCGTACCCAGTCCTCGTGGGACTCGTTGGCCGCATCGAGCGGCAGACCGTGAATCAGCAAATACTCCGGCGACCGGCGATTGCGGAAACCGGTAGTCAGGTCGACCTCAAGACCGCCGATCCGGCCGATTTGCTGCACGCGTGCGAGTTCGGCCTCGCGCTCCCGCAACGCAACGGCAGAAAGATACTCCTTGGTCACATCGCGGCACACCACGAGCACCCCGCCAATGCCGTCGTCCTCGTCAATCGGGCTGTAGCCGTAGGTCCAGTAGACCTGCTCCAGCTTGCCGTGACGCGTGACGGGAACCAGTTGGTTCTCATGCCACGTCGCCCCGCCGCCGCTCATCACCTGCTCGATCTGGGGACCGATAACGTGCCAGATTTCGGCCCAGCACTCGCGTCCGCCCTGCCCGAGTGCGCTCGGATGGCGCTCGGGTCCCATGGTTTGGCGATAGGCGTCGTTGTAAAATTGAATGAGCTTCGGACCCCACCAGATGAACATCGGGTGGTTGGTATTCAGCAGGATGCGCAATGCGGTCCGCAAACTCTGCGGCCAGTGCTCCGGCGTCCCCAGCGGATTGGCGGACCAATCGTACGCGCGCGTCAACGCGCCCATCTCGCCGCCGCCGGCGAGAAAATCCCCAGAAGTCGGTCGATTGATCTTCAGCATTCAGGACGATCGGTGGCGAGTTCAGCCCAGTTGGCAGCCGGAACTTAACCGCCTGTCGCAATCCCAGCAAACCGGCGGGCCGGCGTTTGGTTCCAAATATATTTTGTCTGGACGGAACAAAATATCCAGTACGTGCGCACCAGCCGCATTAACCATCGGACCAAGACGCCACGACCTTGCCGCACCACGCGATGCCGCAGGCCCCCTTACTTCATCAGGCCCGCCGCCGTGAGCGCGCGCGTGATGACGGCGCCGACATCAATACCCCGACGCCGCGGCTCCGGACGGCGACCATGCTCCGGACCACGATTAAGCGTCGTCAGTGGCCAAAGCACCGCGGTGAGATCCGGCACCTGCCCGGGTGTCGGAGCAGCCATTATCGTCGCGACTTCCTTTGGAGCTTCGGCTGGAACCACCTTCTTTGAAGCTTTGGCCGAAGCCACCTTCTTTGAAGCTGAAACCACCATCGACCGGGGAATCCATTCGGTGAGGCCAAAGAAATTCGCAATGTGATACGAGGACGAGATTCCCGCCTCGATCAGGAACGCGCCTTCGGCGCCGTACCGCTTGTCATTGTCGCCAATCCCAAGCGGAGTGCCGTGGGCCATATCGGTGATGGTGTAGGATTCGACAATGGTTTCGCCATCGGCGTTCCACCAGACCTGGCGGGGATAGCCGTCGACGTCAGCCTCCGACATCGGCGCCGGAGGCAGCTGGTGTACGTCGAGCCACTGCTTGACGATTTCATTGGCGTTCGCGGGGTGGACGGTGCGATCGGCGCTGCCATGCCACACCGAAAGCTTCGGCCATGGGCCGCGATGATTTGAAGCATTGCGCACCAGATCTCCCAATTCGCTGGCCGGACGGGAGGGCGACACGAACATTCCGCTTAACGCTTCCCGCACATTGGTCGCAACGCCGAACGGCAGGCCTGCGATGATGGCGCCGCCCGCAAATATTTCGGGATAGGTGGCGAGCATGACCGACGTCATGGCGCCGCCAGCGGAAAGCCCGGTGATGAAGATGCGATGCCGATCGATGCCAATATCGTCAACCGCCCGCGCAATCATCTGCCTGATCGAACAGGCCTCGCCGCTGTCGCGCGCGGTGTCTTCCGGATTGAACCAGTTGAAGCAGCCGTTGGCATTGTTGAACGACTGCTGCTGCGGCATCAGCAATGCGAAACCAAAGTGTTTCGCCAGGGTGGACCAGCCGGCGCCTAGATCGTAAGCAGCGGCGGTCTGACCGCATCCGTGCAGAACGACGACAAGGCCTGGCGCTGGCTGGAGGTTATCAGGTGCAAACGAAAACATCCTGAGACCACCCGGATTCGACCCGAAGTCTGTGGTTTCAACGATAGGACTGTGAGAACCCGGCCTGAGGTTTCGCGCGAAATCCCCAAAGCCGTTGATACCGTTCAGCTTTGGCAGACGTCGCAGCAATTCGATATTTTTCGCGAGAGACACCGGCAGCTCCTTGACGAGAGAGGTTCTTCTAACCCCACCAACAACAGATAGTTGCTGCACTGCAAAATAAAAAGGCCGTGTGCTGTCAGTCCCCAGGATTATGGCAATCGACCTTAATTGCGTTCACGCCGCGGCGCGTCGCATCCATGACAAAAACGCGGCGCAGGCGGCAATCGACAGCGTAAACAGCGCTGCCGCGGCGAACAGTGCCAGCCGCGCCGAGTAAGCGGCTTCGATCGCAAAAAAAGCCGCGCCGATGGCGGCAACGCCGGCGGCGTTGGCGATTTGCGCGGTCATGCCATACATCCCCGCGCCCGAGCCGGCGCTTGCCGGATTTACGGTGGAAAGTACGGCGCTGGACAACGGCGCCATCACCAGCCCCTGGCCGTAACCGAAAATCGCCAACACCAAAGCCAGCAACGTTGCGGTGGGCGTCTGTGCCCACGCGACCATCAGTACCAGCGAGGCGAGGCCGATCGTCTGCACCGCACACCCCTCGATCAGCACCAGCGTGCCGCGATGCCGCGCCCGCGCGCCGCTGTGTCGCGAGGCGATGACAAAGGCGAACGCCAAAGGGAGGAAAACCATGCCGGCCTGCAGCGGCGGAATATGCAAGCCGCGCTGCATGAACATTGTCATCACCAGATAGAACGACAGGTTGGCAAAAAAGAAAAAGAAGGCTGCGTAAAGTCCGCGCATGAACGCTGCGTCCGATAGCAACGCAAGGTCGATCAGCGGCATTCCACCGCGGCTTGCGACCGCGCGCTCGAGCCAAAGGAACGCAGCGACGATGGCAACGCCCGTTGCCATCACGAGCCAGACCCACGGCGCCCAATGCAGATCGTGACCGAACAGCAGCGGCCCGAGCAGGCACAATAATCCTGCGAACAGCACGATCGCGCCGGGAACGTCCAGCCGTGTGCCGGCACGACGCGGCACCGACGGCATGATCCTGGAAGCCGCGGCTATGATGACAAGGCCGAATGGCGCGTTGACGAAAAACACCGCACGCCAGCCTAACCCCGCAAGATCAAGCGTCACCAATACGCCGCCAAGTAAAAAGCCGGCCGCCCCCGCAAGGCCGAGCACGATGCCGTAAATACCGAAGGCGCGTCCGCGCGAGCCGTCCGCAAACAACAAATGAAGGGTGGCGAGCACCTGCGGCACCATCAGCGCCGCGGTCGCGCCTTGCGCCAGCCTGGCTGCGATCAATTCGGGGCCGGATTGCGCGAGGCCACACCACAGCGACGTGACGGTGAAGCCGAGCACGCCGGCCAGGAACACATTCTTTGTGCCGTAGATGTCGCCGAGCCGGCCGCCGGTGACCACCAGCGTTGCATAGGCAATGAGGTAGATCGCGATCACCGCCTCGATCTGCGCGGCGCTCGCCTGTAACTCGCTTGCAATGGTGGGAATCGCAACGTTGACGATGAAGGCGTCGACCCCGAACATGAATTGCGCGGCGACGACGATCGCAAGGACCCACCAGCGGCGCGATGAATCCACATGTGCTGAAACAATCTGGTGCATGGCGAGAAGGCCTTATCCGACATCTGTGTTGCCTGGATTGATCTCAGGTTTCGGTCATCCCTGCGATTACCTCGGAGGTAAGCTTTCTCGGGTACTTCGGCCGGGCAAAACGGACGGTGTGAAACAGACGGAGATGCAAGCTACCTCCTGCACCAAATGTCCGGGCTCACCTCGACACACAATCGATCCAATCGAGACACAATGTTGGCGGGTAGTGCCGTGACTTTGTTCCACGTTGTTTGGGGAAATGCTCACAAAAAAATGCACAAGTACCTGCACAAGGTGCGACGATGCGTGGGGTGCGACGATGCGGACTATGATCGACATTGTTTGGCATGCGCTGGAATTGAAATTGCCGTTGGCCAACGAAGCAATTCGTCGGCTGCGCACCGTGAGGCGGCGTAACGTTGCGACCGCGCTGATCTTCGCCTTGATGGCGGGTTCGATGGCGACTGGGCGGGCTTCTGCCGCGGGCCCGGGCGACAACGAAATCCGGATCGGCAACACCATGCCGTACAGCGGTCCGGCTTCCGCCTACGGCACCATTGGCAAGGTAATCGCGGCCTACTTCGACAAGATCAATGCCGAAGGTGGCATCAATGGCCGCAAGGTCAATTTCATATCGTATGACGATGCATACAACCCCGCCAAGACCGTGGAGCTAACCCGCAAGCTCGTCGAGGAGGACCGGGTCCTCTTGATCTTCTCGAGCCTCGGCACGGCGCCAAGCGCGGCGGTTCAGCCCTATTTGAACGCAAAAAAGGTCCCACAGCTGTTTGTCGCTTCGGGCGCGTCGATGTGGGACCAGCCGCGCCAGTTCCCCTGGACCATGGGCTGGCAGCCGAGCTACCAGACCGAAGCTCACATCTATGCGCAGTATTTGCTGGAGAACCATCCTCGCGGCAAGATCGCCATCCTTTCTCAGGACGACGCGTTCGGCCAGGACTACGTCAAAGGCCTGAAGGACGGCTTAGGTGGCAAGATTCCGATCGTGGCTGAGGCTTTGTATAAGGTCACGGACACGACCATCGATGCGCAGATTGCCAAACTCAAGGCCTCGGGCGCCGACATTTTGTTCGATGTGACAACCCCGAAATTCGCCATCATGGCGATCCGGCGAACTGCCGAACTCGGATGGAAACCGGCACACATCATCTCGACGGTGTCTCAGTCGATCTCGGCTGTGATGCAGCCGGCCGGCCCGCAGAACAGCGAAGGAGTGCTGTCGGCTGGATACACTTTGGAAGGTGATGATGCGACGGCAGCAAGCGATCCGGTCTACCGTGACTGGACCGCTTTCATGGACCGATATATCCCGGCCGCAAGCAAGTCCAACAGCCTGTCCGTCTTCGGTTACGGGGTCGCCAAGACGATGGTCGAGGTCCTGACGAGATGTGGCGATGATCTGTCCCGCGAAAATGTGATGAAGCAGGCGGCATCGCTCAAGGGTCTGCAGCTTCCAATGCTGCTTCCCGGGATCGTGATCAATACAAGCGCGAGCGATCACGCGCCGCTTGAGCAGATGCAGATGAGGCGGTTCACAGCCGGACGATGGGAACCCTTCGGATCCGTGCGAAGTGGGATTGATCCGGGTAGCGTCAGTGAATCCTTCAAGACGATATTCCGCTACGGTACGGCCAAGCGCGACTTGGCGACTCAGCTCAACGCCAACACCGTCACCCTGATGACCGGCTCGTTCGGCAGCACTTATGCCCAGATCGGCGCCGATCTCTCTTCAGTGCTCGACAATGGCGCCAATCTCCGGGTGTTGCCTGTTCTCGGCCGCGGATCCGTTCAGGCCGTGTCGGATATCCTGCTATTAAAGGGGGTTGACGCCGGAATCGTGCGCAAGGACACGCTCGCATACCTCGAACGCAAGGACTTCGCCAACAACATCCGCAATCAGTTTGTCTACGTGACCAAGATGTTCAACGAGGAAATGCACGTGCTCGCGCCGCGGACAATCCGCAGCATGAAGGATCTCGATGGCAAGACGGTGGTCGTCGATTTGCCGGATGCCAGCACCTTCGTGACCTCGATCAACGTGTTCGAGCGTCTCGGGATCAAGCCGCATCTGCTCTATATCGAACCGCGGCTTGCACTGGACATGCTGAGCAAGGGCGAGATCGATGCGATCGTGGCGGTCGAGGGCAAACCGTTGCAATGGCTCAGCCAGGTGAGGGACCCCAATCTGCATTTGGTGCCGGTCGGATATGAGAAGCCTCTCCAGGAGGAGTATTTGCCGTCTACGCTTTCATCGGCGGACTATCCCAACCTGATTTCAGACGGCGCCACTGTCGATACGATTGCGGCCGAGGCGGTTCTGGCGTCCTACAACTGGCAACCGACCAGCGACCGCTACCGCCGTCTCTCTCTGCTGGTCGAATCACTCTTCACTCGAATTGCGCAATTGCAGCGACCGCCGTTCCATCCAAAGTGGAAAGAGGTGGCACTGAAGGCTCCCGTAGCTGGCTGGACCCGCTTCCAGGCAGCGCAGGAGTGGATCGACCGCAACCTTCCCTCGGCCGGGGCTGCTGCGGCATCTGCCGCGGTTGAGGTGCCACACGCAAGCAAGCAGGATCGCGACGATCCACTGTATCGTGAATTCCTGCTGTGGCGCGCGAACCGCCTAAACTCCAAGCGGTAACGATCCCTTTCAGGCGCGGGTATTTGGCGGCATCGCTCGCTTGCGCACGCTAGTCTGGAAGACTGCCTCGTTGTGAATTCGGCGCTGCAAGCGTCGGCGGTCAGCCGCAAGGGCCGACGCGACTCTCGCTTCCAACTAAAATATCGAAAACAACCCCATGCAAAGTAGCGTGGTGGTCGCTGGCAGGGATGCTTTGAGCGAATCCTGAGAAAACATTTTGACACGTCGGGCAAATCAGCGGCACTATTCCATCATCGCGCAATTTGCAAAACGCCCATGGTCCTGCCCGACGGGCTCCTCTAGCGCGATTGCAGGCAAAAAATCCTTACCCACAATTGAAGTTGCATCGGCTCGCCACAGCGAAGGGTCGCCTCTCACGTTGCCGAGCCGCGCGCGCTTTCCGATGCGCGAGCCCGAGGAGATATCGACGTGAACACAGTTCCAGACCTCAACAAGGCAACGGCACTAGAGCGGGATGACTTTTCTTCGAGTCGTCATCCCGCTCTATCTTTTTGTTTGAGCATGATCTCCGCGCAAACGCTTCGCGTTTGTCGCGAGGGAAAACCGGGACCCACCCTCGGATCAAGTCCGAGGGCATGCTTTTCCGGATCATGCTCTATCGCAGAGCGATCCGGCATTATGCGATACCCTGACGTGTCGGCTTTGTCGCGTTTCAACGAAAGGCGAGATCCGCTTGATGACGCGAACCATTTGCCGCTTCGATTGAGAACCATTTGGATCGGTCGCCAAGCACGACGGCTTGCGGCGCGTGGGGCGCTGCAATCATCAGCAGAGAGCGTCGCTGGTCAGCGATTATAGTTGGCAAGCGCCTCGAGTTGGCGTCGCGCCTCGAGTGCACCCCATTCCTCGGCTTTCTGATACCAGTTCCGCGCTTGTGCCAGATCGGGCTCCGGGTCGGCCGCGCCGAATTGCTTCGACAGTATAGGATCGAAAGTCTTTGCCAGAGAAAGGGCGGCGCTGGCATCGTGAGCTTCGGCGGCGCGAAGCAGCAGCAAACGGGCGGCCTGAACATCGCCGGCCGCCAGCAGTTCCTGCGCTCGCCTGAGAAAACCTGCGACTTCATCGGAATTGATTTGCCGCACAGGCGGCTCCGCGCGTGCGGCACCCGGTGGTTCTGGGGATGTTATGGACTGTTGCTGTTGTGGCGTTGGCGCGGCGGGACCGGGAGCCACCGCTGCGGCGCTGGCGGACACCCCGACGGTGTCGACGGGCGTCGCGGACGTCCAGGTCAGCCGGACGAGGCTGCTGACCAGCGCAGCCCCGTCAGAGCCACGAAGCTCAGCGGTCAAATTCATCACGCCGACAAAGTCGGCCGGTGGAATGATCGATGCGTCCGAAATCTCCTGCGCCGGCACGCGCCATTCGCCGGTACTCATTCGCCTGCCGACCGTCAGCCTGGCACCGGCCGGTATTCCACCGATTGTGACCGTCGCGCTGGCACCGGGAGAGCTGACGTTGACACCAAGCGGCAGCGGCTCATTGACGGGTCCGTTGCCATCCCGGAGCACCAGCGTCGGAGCGGGCTTGCGCTGCGGCGCTGGAAACAGCGATGACGTCAACGATTGCCAGGTCGGCAGGGCCGACAATGCCCCCTCTACAGCCGGACCTTGCGATGACGGGAAGGCAGCAACGAAAACCAACGCGACGAGAGCGGCCAGGCCCGTGGCAACGGCAAATCTGGCGGCGATGCCGAGCGCTTGATTCTGGAGGACAGACGGCGCTTCGAACAGCTCCGGTTCATGCTCTTCTTGCATAACCTTTGCGACCGCCTCTGCAAAGATGTCCGGCTGCTTCTGGGTTCGCGAGTCCCGGCCTTCCATGGCTCTGGCTCGCAAATACGCGACTGTCTCATCAAGCTTGCGCTGCGCCGGCCAGTCCTGGTTACCTGCGCGCACTACCGATATCGGGTCCGGGTCGTTGCCAGGTTCGCGCAACCCCGACGGTCCATGATCAATGGAAGCGAGGTCTTGTTGTTTTGGATCGCCCACGTCAATCCTCACTCTGTTCAGCCGCGCCTGCTCAGCGGATCCGGCAACATTTGCCGAGGACCCAATCCGCCTTCGTCATCCTGCGCCGCGAAAATTCGAAGCCTGCGATGGGGCTCAATAATCCGGCCTGGCCTTCCGAGCCGGACCTCAGCCACATGAAAAGCGATAGCGGAAACGCCGCCGATGCTGCGTTGCATGCCGCCGTAGCCGAAGATTGCGATACATATCCCTGCAAGCTTGCCCACGCAGAGTTCATCAGAGTGGTCCCATCTGATGGTCCAAGCTGACGCGTTTCCCGCGACGATGCTCACCAGCCAGGATGGCATTCGTGAGTTCCATTCTGGCCTAAAGTATGGGCGGATTGAAATTGGCAACCACAAACTGACCAAAATTGATCGGGGGCGCGACCTCGCGACGCTGGAAATATCGGAAAATCGGATCGCGCGACGACAGCGGGTGAGGGTTTCCCGACCTAGCCCGCGACAGTGGTTGTAGGGAGGTTCGTCGGGCCAACTTTTGGTTGAATTATTTAGATCGCCTTCAACTTGCGATAGGCGAACCATACCATTTTCAACAGCAGCCAGCCGTCGCGAAAACGGGAAATCTGAGTCTCGCCGAAGGTGCGCGCCTTGTAGTGGATCGGGGTCTCGATGATCTTGAGATTCTGTTTGGCGGCACCGAAGATCAGGTCGAAGTCGCCGAACGGATCGAAGTTACCGAAATAGCCGCGCTCCCGTGCCAGCATCTCGTAATCTTTTCGCAACAGCACCTTGGTGCCACACAGCGTGTCCGTCAGCCTGGTGTTGACCAGATAGCTGAACAGGTATGCAAAGCAGCGATTGGCGATCAGATTGAGCGGGCGCATCGCCTCGTGCTCCATCGGATAAATCAGGCGGGTGCCGTTGACGAATTCAGCCTTCCCGGTCTCGATCACCGCATGATATTTCGGCAGCGCTTCCGGCGGCATCGTCAAGTCCGCATCCAGGATCATCAGCACGTCGCCAGTCGCTGCGGCAAAGCCCTTCCGGACCGCATCCCCCTTGCCCTTGCCGTCCTGCTTCAGCACCTTGATATCCCAACTATCCTTGTGGGCATCGCGGACCCGCTCGCACTCTTCGTAGGTGCCGTCGCTGGAATTGCCCTCGACGAACAGGATTTCCTGAGCGGACCCAAATTTAGGCATCCGCAGAATCGCGTTTTCGATGTTGCCCTTCTCGTTCCTGCAGGGAATGAGAATGCTCGCGGACAGTTTTCGATCGGGAAATTGGCGGACGGGACGCCCGACGATATAGGTCCGCAGGCACAACTGCCTGATACCGGGCAGCGGCGCGATGAACCGATTGATGAACGGTCCGAGGCCGAGCCAGCGCCGCGGCAGCAATTGCCGCCGCTCTTCCCGGATCACCTCGAAATCCGCCAGATCCATCAGGTTCAAAAAGTCGGCGGTGGCGATGTAATTTATTTCTGGTTGCTTGCTCCGCAGCTGCAGCGCTTCGGCAAGCTTGAGGACCGGCTCCCACAAATGCGAATAGTAGGAGATGATGATCCGCGTCGACGGTGCGCACAGCTGATGCACCAGCCTCAACGTGCCATCGATATCCTCGAACATGCCGATGGTGTCGGCGATCACGATGTAATCGAACGGCCCCTCGATGCCTGCCATCGTATCCGGGGCTTCCACGTCGCCCAAAACAAAATACAGATCGGGATGACGGGCGTTCGCCTTGGCGATCGTTTCGGCACCGAAATCGATCCCGACACCGTAGGATGGCTGCAACGCGGCGAGCAAATCTCCGCGGCCACAGCCCAGTTCCAGCACCCGCTTGCCGGGCGGGATCAGAAACCGCATGAACTTGGTGTCGTCTTCGTGGTAGGCCGCATTGAACTTGCGCCAACGATCCAGTTCGTCACCGTTGACCTGGTAGTGGTCGAGCAGATCGCGCTTGCGCTGACTGGATAGCTGCAGTGAAGCAGTGGCATCGGATGGCTTCAGATACATTGCAGCCTCGAAACCCAAAACGGAGAGTTCTCTTAGCCGAAGGGGTCTGACCTGTAAAATCGGCAAGGCAGCCCGGATCGACTGGTTTTGCCGGCCCAACTTGTAGAGTTCAAGAGCTTGAGCAGCGGAGCCACAAGCGCGCCGGGCGACCAACAATACTCACCCAAATGCCTTTGCCGACGCCAATCCGCCCAGCCGGCCGGTGATGGCGAAAAACTGCGCCACGGTTTCCTCGATGATTTGCTGCGCCGATTTCACCGCGCCGATCAGGCCCGCCGATTGTCCCGCCAGCGCGGGTGCAGCTTCCATGTCGCCGTGGAAATAGACGTCGCGAATTCCCTTTAGGGCATCCGGCGGCATCAGGCCCTCGTCATGAATCGCCCTGGTGCGCTCCGATTTCAGGGCGCGAATGCACGGCGTCGATTTCTTGTTGAGCACCAGTGTGCCGGTTTCCCTGGCCTCGACGATCGCGTTCTTGTAATTGGCGTGTACCGGGCTCTCGGTGCAGCTCACAAAACGCGTGCCCATCTGGATGCCCTCGGCGCCGAGCGCGAACGCCGCCGCCATGCCGCGCCCGTCGCAGATGCCGCCGGCGGCGACCATCGGCACGTCGGTGCGGGCGCGAATTCCCTGCAGCAACACCAGCGTCGAGACCTCTTCCGGGTTCTTGAAACCGCCGCCCTCGGCGCCTTCGACCACCAGGCCGTCGACGCCGGCCTCGACGCATTTCATCGCGGTCTCCACCGTCGGCACCGCATGATAGACGATGATGCCCGCGGCCTTCAGCGGCGCGATGAATTTCGCCGGGCTGCCGGCGGAGGTGGTGACGAACTTGACGCCGGAGTTGCAGACGAATTGTAGCATCGCATCGTCGCGCAGGAATCGAATTGGCAGGTTGACGCCGAACGGCAGGTTCAACGCTTTCATCTTGTTGATCTCGGCCTGACAGGCCTCGGTTTCGCCCGACGAGGTCTCGATGATGCCAAGGCCGCCAGCGCGTGATACCGCGGAAGCAAGCTGGGTGCGCGCGATCCAGCCCATCGGGGCTTGCACGATGGGGTATCTGGCGCCGGTATGGGCGAGAACGCGGTTCATGACTATCCGTTGCTGTGAGGGTGAGACGGGCGGGAGAATTCCAGGACGCTATGGCAAGTTCGGTTGGGCGACAATCCCGGCGCAGATACCTGACCGGGTCACTTTGTCTTCGTGCCCCAGTGAGCTTAAGGTGCGCGCCGGGGCAACGCTCGAATGACAACACAGAAGCCGAAAATTCTTCTCAGCGAGGGCTCCAGCCTGTCGTCGCGCGAAGCCATCACGGCATTGGGGCTTGGCGGCCACCGGGTCGAACTGGTCTCGAGCAATCCGATCTGCCTTGGACGCTTCTCGCGGTTCGTGACTCGGGTGCATCAGGCTCCGGCGTCCGGCGCCGATCCGGACGGCTATCTGGCGGCGGTGATTGAAATCGTCAAAACCTATCACATCGATGCGCTGATCCCGGTACAAGAGCAGGCTTATCTGTTTGCAGCCTCGCGCAAGCAACTCCCAGCCGTTCTCGGAATAGCGCTCGCCGATTTCGAGGCGTTCGAACAGGTCCAAAGCAAGGCCAGTTTCGCAAGCTTGCTGACGCGTCTGAAAGTGCCGCAACCCACCACCGAAATCATTCGCTCGGCGGATGAATTCGCGGCCGAGCGGCCCTACCCGTTTTTCGTCAAGGCCGCCTTCGGCACCGCGAGCGCCGGCGTCTGGCGGGTCGGCGATCTGCACCAGCGCGATGCGCTGCTCGTTCAACTCCAGGCCCTTGACGCGTTCGCTCATGGCTTGCTGGTCCAGGCCGCGGTGACCGGCGCACTCGAGCGCACGCAGGCGGTATTCGATCGCGGACGTCTCGTCGCCAGCCACATCTATCGTCAGGTGGTGGAAGGACCGGGCGGCGGCGACGTACTCAAGATCAGCGTCGTCAACGCCGGGGTTCGCGACACCGTCGAGCGGATCGGACAGGCGCTTAAGTGGCACGGCGCGCTGTCGTTCGACTACATCCTGGATGACGCAACCCATACGCCGCATTTCATCGACGCCAATCCCCGTCTCGTCGAGCCGATGAATGCGTGGCTGAGCGGTGTAGATCTGGCCGGCGCCTTGTTGCAGATTTCGCTCGGTGAAACGCCACCGGCGCAGCCCGACGGCCGCGAGGGCATCCTCACCCGGCTTGGATTGATGGGACTGCTGGATGCCGCGCGGCGGCGCAGCCGCAGGCGCGACATCCTGCGCGAAATCGGTTTGCTGGCCGCTGGTTCCGGGCGATATCGCGGCTCGCGCGAGGAGCTGGTGCCGCTGCTGACGGATCCATGGTGCGCGATCCCTCTTGGCGTCGTGGTGGCGAGGCTGCTACGCGCGCCTGCAACGGCCGCACGATTTTCGGAGACCACGGTGGCAGCCTACAGCCTGACACCGCAGGCGATCCATCGGCTGCGCGGATGGCACGACGCCGCATAGGCCCACGGCGCGCCTCACTGCGGAGGTCGCAGCTCGATTCCGTAACGGGCGTAGATCCGCGCGATGGTGCCATCCGCCAGCAGCGCCTCGATCGCCGCATCGACACGCTGTCGCAGCTTGTCGTCGGGGCGAAACAGCCCCGCCGCGATGTTCCAGTTCAAATCCGGATCGTTGTCGAACGCCGGAATCAGACGCAACGGCTTGTCGGCGTGCTGCTGGTTGAACCAGCCGACTGTCGCCGGTGTGACCGCGGCCGCCTCGATCTCGCGATTGGCCAGCGCCGCGACGATATCGTCCTCGAACACGAACGGAGACGTGACGGTGCCACCCTTGTCCAACGTCATGGAGACCAGTGAGCCGACCGGCACCCCGACCCGCTGATCGGAGCCGAGACTGGCCAGCGACGATGCGCGCGAGTCGGCCCGCACCGCGAGCACGACACCGCTGCGATGATAGGGACGCGATACCTGCACGCCGCCCGCGGGCGGCGTGTCCTTGCGGGCGATGGAGTCGAGCACGAGGTCGCAATCGGCGCGGCGATACTGGATCGCACTGATCACCCACTCCCGCGTCAGCTTGACACCGAGTTGCTGGGCAATTTTCTCGCCGAGCTCGATCTGAAATCCCGGCACCGGTCCGGTCTTGCTGGCGAACGGCAGCGCGTTGGGGTTGGCGCAGAGCGTCAACGCCCCGCGCTCGGTGATGATTTCCAGCGAGCGGGCGTCTGCCGCAGCACTCCCGAGCAGCAGCAGACAGATGCCCGCCACGTATCGGGCGAGGTGGTATCGCGGTTTCCACGCCGCGGTCCGGCGATCGCCGCTCAGTTTCGCCCGCGCGCCCGAGCCTTTTCCGTTTCGATAGAATCGAAACCGGGCTCTGGATTCTTCATTTGACGCGTTTTCCTGACGCGAACCGGTCTGCACCCCGGATCGCGTCCGGGGCAGGCTTTCGCTTGAAAACGCTCTAATCATCGAGCCCCCGGATGTAGGCCAGGATCGCGATGATCTGGCCGTCGCTAAACACTTCGCCAAACCCGGGCATGGCGCCGGTCTTGCCCTTCCTGATGCGCTCGATGATGTATTCGTCGCTGCGTTCGGACTTCGACAGCTTCGGACCCCTGCCCGCGGCGCGGCCGCCATCCTGGTGACAAAAGCCGCAGGTGGTGGCGAACATTTGCTGGCCATCGATGTCGTTCGGCGAGGCCTCGGCCTGAGGCGCTGCAGATCCCGCGGAGGTCGATTGTTCGGCAGCGGTCGAAAACCATGGCCAGGTGATGGCCAAGGAAGCAACAATCACAAACAATATTCGCATTCCGGCATCCGTGTTGACCGGCAAAGGCGGCAAGGAGCGATCCTTGCCGCCAACGCCGTCGTCATCAATGTTATCTCAGCGCGAACACAATCAGGGCGCCGGTGTTCTTCGTCATGCTCTTGTAGGGCTCGCCATAGAGCGCGACAAACTCGTCGGCCACCAGGCTGCCCCAGCCCGCCGGTATGGCGATGTACTGCTTGCCACCCGCCATATAGCTGATGATGCCGGCATTGTGGCCCGTGCCGTTGTTGCGTGACCAGAGCTCCTGGCCGCTCTCCGCATTATAGGCGTGCACGACACCTTCGGCATCCGGCACGAACACCAGATTGCCTGCGGTGGCGAGGACGCTGGCGAGCGGCGGCGCCTTGTAGTTGACCTCCCACTTCTTGACGCCGGTAACCGGATCGCGGGCGTCAAGATGACCACGGGCCGGCCCGTCCGGTGGTGCCACCAGCTTGAACTGGGCGCCGATGTTGAGCTGCGCCATCGGCTCGAGGATCGGCGTGGTCTTCTCCACGGTCAGATCCATGCACCATTCCTGGCCGATCTTGTAATAGAGCTGGGTCTTCGGGCTATAGGCACCAGAGTTCCAGCTGATGCCGCCGGCGATGGCCGGGCACAACGGACTATCCGCCTTGCCAGCCACGAGGTCGCGGCGACCGATCAGCTCGCCGGTCTTCGGATCGATGCTCTTGACGAAGTTGATGTTCTTGACCAGCGGCCAGACGTTCTCGATCTTGGCGTTGGAGCGATCATAGACGAACACGAAGCCGCTCTTGTTGGGGTGCACCACGAGCTTCTTGTCGCCACGGTTGATCATGACGAACTCGCCCACCGCGGAGTCGAAGTCCCAGGCGTCGTGCGGCAGCTCCTGATGGTAGAATTTGAGCTTGCCGGTATCGGGATCGAGCGCGATGACCGATGTGGTATAGAGATTGTCGCCCGGCCGGGCGCCACTCTTCTTCCAGTCGGGGCCCGACCAGTCGTAAAGCGGTGCCGGGTTGGCGGTACCCCACCACACCGAATTGGTCTCCGGGTCATAGGCTCCGGGCATCCAGCCGCCACCGCCGCCGGTCCGCCAGGAGTCATTGCCCCAGGTCGCCATCGCCTCCTCGGTACCAGCGACCGTGAAGAATTCCCATTTCTTCTGTCCGGTCTTGGCGTCGACGCCGAAGATCGGTCCGCGCCCGGGCCATTCGCCGCCCTGGGCACCGATGATCACCATGTCCTTGACCACCAGCGGCGCGCCGGTGAAGCCTACCGTCACCTTTTTGGAATCCAGCAGCTTCAGGTCAAACACCGGCTTGCCGGTCTTCTGGTTGAGCGCGATCAGGCGCCCGTCGACCGTGCCGACATAGAGATTGCCCTGTCCGAGTGCGATGCCGCGGTTATATGGCGAGTGCGTCTGCTTGGCGACCAGTTCCTCGTCGAGCTCCGGGGCATAGCTCCAGATCGTCTTGCCCGTCGCTCCGTCCAGCGCGTAGACACGGCTGTAGGAGCCTGAATAGTACAGCACGCCGTCGAGGGCGAGCGGCGTCGACTGCAGACCACGGGTGGCGCGCTCCGGAAAATGCATCCACGCGACTTCGAGATTCTTGACGTTGCCGGCGTTGATCTGATCGAGGCCGCTGTAATGGTAGGACTTGTAGGTACCGTGATGCGTCGCCCAGTCGTTCTGGGCCGCCTCGGCATTAAGCGCGGCCGCGTCCTGGGCCTGCGTCGGCGAGGTGGTCAATATGGCAGCCAACGCCAGCGCGGCGCAGCCTCCAAGATATCGTGCATGAAGAGCCATCTGTATCCTCCGGTGCTGATATGTTTGTTGGACCGCGTTGTCGTCGCGACCTTTGCAATTCTAATGTCAACGCTTCATCGGGCCAAGGTCTCGACATAGATCGCATGGACCGACGGAACTGCCGTCATCAACAGACGGCTGCACTCCTTTCCGCCGAAGTACGAATAGGCTGAGGTTTCCGGCAAATGACTTTTTTCGATAAGGGCGCCGTGGTGTGGATGCCATTCGGTGCATGTCGGCATATGCCGTCATCGCCGGGGCTTACCTGCCCCATGCTGCACCCGACACTGCCGGCGATGTCGGTGCGGTGCACCATAACATGTCCCCCAAGCCCCGGTATTAGTTGATCCGGATTGTTGTTTTTTTGTGAAGCGCAGGTCGGCCGTCGGGACTTCGAACCGAAATCCCTGGTCTGAAAACGGATATAGCCTGCACTCGCTGTATTGATCGCGTCCAACGTAGGACAAGACGTTTAACTGTCAAGCGGCAAGACTTGCAGCCGGGCTCCCATTGCTGCGTGCCCGCGGCGGCGGCGCGATTTCGGAGACCGCGGTGGCTCTGCAGCCTGACACAGCAGGCGATCCGTCGGCTTCGCGCATGGCAGACGCTCGCGCCATGAGCGTCCCCTGACCGAAAGCGGTTTGCCTTGAGGCGTCGGGACCCGTAGTTTGGGATCAGCACAGCAAACAACAATAGCCGTTCGGAGAGAAAACCCATGGCGCGCCTTAAGTTCGGAGCCTTCCTCGCCCCGCATCATCCGATCGGCGAGCATCCGATGCTGCAATTCCGCCGCGACCTCGATTTCGTCGAGCAGCTCGATGCGCTCGGTTACGACGAGTTCTGGTGCGGCGAGCACCATTCCTCCGGCTGGGAAACCATCGCGTCGCCGGAGATGTTTCTGGCCGCCGCCGGCGAGCGCACCAAACGCATCAAGCTCGGCACCGGCGTGGTGTCGCTGCCCTATCACCATCCCTTCAACGTCGCCCAGCGCATGGTGCAACTCGACCACATGACCGGAGGCCGCGCCATCTTCGGTTCCGGCCCGGGGGCGCTCGCCTCCGACGCGCATACGCTCGGCATCGATCCGATGACGCAACGCGACCGCCAGGACGAGGCGATCGCGATCATTCGCCGGCTGTTCAATGGCGAACGCGTCACCGCCAAAAGCGACTGGTTCACCATGAACGACGCGGCGCTGCAGATTCTGCCGCTGCAGGAAGAGATGCCGTTCGTGGTGGCGTCGCAGATTTCGCCGTCGGGCATGACGCTGGCGGGCAAATACGGCATCGGCATCATCTCGCTCGGCTCGATGTCGACGCAAGGCTTGATGGCGCTGCCGACACAATGGGGTTTTGCCGAGGATGCCGCCAGGAAGCACGGCACCACCGTGAGCCGCGCCAACTGGCGCGTGCTGCTGAGCTGGCACATCGCCGAGAGCCGCGAGCAGGCGCGGCGCGAGGCCGGCGCCGGGCTGATGCGCTGGCACAATGAATATAATGTCGGCACGCTGCAGCGGCCCGGCCTGCAGCCGTTCACTTCGCCCGAGGATGCGGTGGAGAAGACCGCCGGCGGCGAAGGTGCCGCCTCCACCATCGGCACGCCGGATGATCTGGTAAAAACCATCAAGAGCCTGATGGAGGTCTCGGGCGGCGTCGGCACCATCGTCGGCTTCGTGCACGACTGGGCCAACCCGGAAAACACCCGGCGCAGCTGGGACATGGTGGCGCGCTACGTGGTGCCGGAAATCAACGGCTATATCGAGACCTTGCGCAAATCGCAGAAATTCGTGATCGAGAACCGCGCGGTGTTCGAGCGCGCCGGCCAGGCCGTGATGGCGAAGATCATGGAGAACGACAAGGCCGCGGCAGCGCTTCCGCTCACCGGCCCCGGACGCGTCGCGATCCCGACCATCAACGCGCCGGATCTGCAGAAGGAAGCCGCCAAGCAGAAGGCGTGACGCGATCGGCGCGGTCGCGATCGTTATCCGCGCCGCCTCATTCGATCACCTCGTGTCCCGCAGAATCTTTTCGACATAGTCACCCGCGCGGACAAATTCAAAATCACTTCTGATAATAGTCCTGCACGGTCTCCCACGCCACCGTTTGCAGGAACTGCGCGGTCGGCGCGTCGATACCCGCAAGATAGGCATTGCCGACCGGTGAGCGTCCGGTCAGCGCGGCAAAGACCGTGCAGGCCGCCAGATAAGTCCCGGCGAGGCTCGGATGGCGCTTGTCGGGTGCATAGAGATTGAGCTCCGGCTGCTTGCCGATAGCGCGGGCGAAGGCGAGGCCCGCGGGAATCACCAGCGCGTTGTTTTCATTTCCCGCCGTCGTGTAGGCCTCCGCCAGCTGCGCCGTCATTTCCGGCTTGTCGGCATAGGCCCACGACATGAAAAACACTGGCCTTGCGCCATGCGCGCGCACGATCTCACTGTTCTTCCTGGCGAATTCGGCGAACACCGGCTTGAGCCTGGGATGGATCGGGCACTGGCTGCAATCCATCATGACCGCGACGTCGAACAATTTGTCGAGCTTGTTGAAGACGACGTTGTTGTTCTCGTCGAAAGAGTAGCTACCGATGGCGTTGGGCCGAAAATAGCTTTCGACATCATGCCAGTCGAAACCTGAGCCGCCGATTGTCACCATCGTGGCGCGATAGTCCTGCTTGTGATCGGGGTCGGCGGCTTTTTCCAGCAGTGACACATGGCCGGGCATGCCGTTGTTGTAATAGAAGAAGCTGTTGCCGATGAAAATTTCGGACTTCGGAAAATCGGGACCCAGGGTCGTGACTGCAGGTTTGACTTGCGCCAGCGCCAGCCTCGGCGCGACCGCGATACAACCGGCCGCTGCCAGCATGACAATGAAAACTCTGCCTAGAACACTGGACATATTCGCTCTCCCCGCCTTGGTTTTATTTTGTGGCAGCCTATCACGCCGCGCGGCTTTGTCGCGCCCTTTGGGATCGGCCGAGCCCCCGGCCGGCCGCGCACGAGCCTTTGCACCGGACCGACAAAGGGTTATTTACCTGCATGAGCTATGCCGACGCGCGTCCGCCGCGAATCTTCGGCCGTAACAAAGTCGCGGTCCCCGGAAACCGGAGCAATTGCCATGTCGATGCAAAGTGTGGCCTCCCCCGCAGTCACCTTCACGCCGCCGAAACGCAATTCGCTCACGCATATTCCCGGCGACGAAGGCTGGCCGCTGATCGGCAAGACGCTTGAAGTGTTGGCCGACCCCAAAGGGCAGATCGAACGACAGGCCGCCAAATACGGGCTGATCTATCGCAGCCATATTTTCGGCGAAACCAGTGTGGTGCTGCTCGGACCCGACGCCAATGAACTGGTGTTGTTCGACCAGGCCAAGCAATTCTCTTCCACGCATGGCTGGGGCCGGATCCTTGGGCTGCTGTTTCCGCGCGGACTGATGCTGCTCGATTTCGATGAGCACCGCCTGCACCGGCGGGCCCTGTCGGTCGCCTTCAAATCGGGGCCGATGAAATCCTATCTTGCCGCGCTCGATACCGGCATTGCCGCACGGGTCGCGCAATGGAAGGCGCAACCGGGCCCGATCCTGTTCTATCCGGCGATGAAACAACTTACGCTCGATCTCGCCGCCACCTCGTTTCTCGGTGCCGATATCGGCCCCGAGGTCGACGAGATCACCCGCGCCTTTGTCGATATGGTGGCGGCCTCGGTTGCGGTGATACGCAAGCCATTGCCGGGTACGGCGATGGCGCGCGGCGTCAGGGGCCGCAAGCGCATCGTCGCTTACTTCTCGGAACAGATTCCGATCCGCCGTGCCAAGGGTGGCGAAGACCTGTTCTCGCAGCTGTGCCGCGCCACCCACGACGACGGAGCGCTGCTCTCCACGCAGGACATCATCGACCACATGAGTTTTCTGATGATGGCCGCGCACGACACGCTGACCTCGTCGCTGACGTCCTTTGTGGCGGCGCTTGCCGCCCATCCGCAGTGGCAAACCAGGCTGCGCAACGAAGTCACGGCACTCGGCATCGCGGCCGGTGCGCCCACGACGTTCGACAATCTCGAGGCCATGCCACTCTCCGAAATGGCGTTCAAGGAGGCGATGCGGTTGAAACCGCCGGTGCCTTCGATCCCGCGTCGCGCCATCCGCGATTTCACTTTCAAGGGCTACGCCATCCCGGCCGGCACCATGGTCGGCGTCAATCCGCTGTTCTCGCACCACATGCCGGAAATCTGGCCTGACCCCGATGCCTTCGATCCGATGCGCTTCACCGACGAGGCGCAGCGCGGCCGTCATCGCTTCGCCTGGGTGGCGTTCGGCGGCGGCGCGCATATGTGCCTCGGTCTGCACTTCGCCTATATGCAGGCGAAATGCTTCGCGCGGCATTTCCTGCAGAATCTCAGCGTTTCGCTGGAGCCGGGCTACACCCCGCAATGGCAGATGTGGCCCATCCCGAAGCCGCGCGACGGATTGCGGGTAACGCTGTCGCCGGTGTGAGTCCAACGGACCGTCATTGCCGGGTGATCCGGCAATCCATCCCCACGAGTTTACTCGATAAACGTGGTGAGCTGCGCGCCCTCGTCCGCCACGAACACCGCGATCAGTTCGGCGGGCTCGCTGTTGCTCGCATTCGCCGATACCAGATGCGTAGCGCCGGGCGGTTCGAAGAACGACTGGCCAACCTTGAAGGTCTCAACCGGACCGCCGCCAAGCTGCGAGCGGATTTCGCCCTTGGTGACGTAAGCGGTCACGGAGCCGGCATGGCGATGCGCGCGGGTAAATCCGCCGGGCCCGTAGAACACGCGCACGATCGTGACGCGCTTGCCCGGCACATTTGGCAAAGCGTGCGAGGTGATCGGTTCGACCGTATCGAGCGCCGATCCCGTGGGATCGCCGACCGCGCATAGCGGCGCGACAATTGTCGATATGGTGTCCATCATGGTCGGCAGCGCTTTCCCGATCACGAAAGCGCAGGCGAGACCCGCAATAACGGCCATATAAAATGGCTTGGCTTCAGGTCGCGCCAGCATCATCGCGGATATTTTGGACATGGTGGTCTCCCTGAGTCTGGTTCGAAGTGTACCTAACCTGGATTAGTCATTCCGGGATGGTGCGTCAGCACCAGACCTCAGATGTGCAATTGCACATCGGGGAATCTCGAGATTCCGGGTTCGATGCGGAGCCTGTCATCGGGCCGCGCTTTGCGCGGACCCGTTGGCATCGCCCCCGAATGACGGCGATGGTTACCCCGCGCCCTGATCGAACGCCTTGCGCATGGCGACATAGCCCTGCTGCTGCGCGGTCCAGTTGCGGCCGCCGGTGATGGCGCCATCGACCACCAGATCGTGCCCGTTGATGAAACTGGACTCGTCGCTGGCGAGAAACACCGCGGCATAGGCGATGTCCTCGGGCAGCCCGGCGCGCTGGATAGGCTGTGCGGTCTTGTAGATCTCGCGCATCACATCGGGCGTCTTCTCCGCCGCCTCTACGGGAAGACCCAGCGCCTTGCCGAAGATGCCGGTGGCGATCGCGCCCGGGGAGATGCTGTTGACCCGGATGCCGGATTCGCCGAGCTCCATCGCCACGCATTTGGTGAGGTGAATGACGGCGGCCTTGGCAGCGCCATACACCACCGACGACGAAAAGCCGGCCAGCCTTCCCGCGATGCTGCCGTTGTTGATGATGCTGCCGGAGCCCTGGCGGCGCATATGAGGCGCGGCATGCTTCATGCCGAGCATGACACTGCGCACCAGGGTGGCCATCGCGGCGTCGAAGCGGGCAACCTCGAGGCCTTCAATGCCGCCGGTCTGCGCCGGGCCGCCGGCGTTGTTGAACAGACAATCGATGCGGCCGAATTTTTCGACCGCCTGCCCGATCAGCGCGCGCATCTCGTCTTCAACCGTGACGTCGGTCTGGCGGAAGATGCAATTGCCGCCGAGCTTGTTGGCCAGCGCCTCGCCTTCCGGCGCGCGCCGTCCGGCGATAACGATCTTCGCGCCTTCCGCGACGAAAATCTCAGCAGTGCGCAGCCCGATCCCGCTTGTCGCGCCGGTGATAACCGCGACCTTGCCATCCAGCCGTCCCATATCGTCCTCCTGTTGATGTACCGAAATTAATTGATGATGGCCGATCCCGGTCGGCCAGCAGCAGTGCCAGCGCGCTGAATATGCGACCGAGAGGGATCACCGGTTCCTTCCGCTTTTTGTTGGAGCCAATATTCCCGGCCCGCCGGAACAACGCAAGCTTATGCTTGTTGCGTGCCCGTACCCCGGTGACGGGCCGGGTTGCCGCCTTTCTCGGCCGCCTGCCGGATATTTCCCCTATACTCGGCGTGATCTGAGATTCGCTGATCGCCTGACCCAATGTGATCCATGCTGAAATTGATCGACGAGTTTCGGCGAGGCTGGCACGGAACATCGCAGCCATCGCTGCTTTTCAGCGTTGGATTTGCGGCCTCCTGCCTCGCCTTGTCGACCGCGGCGCGGTGGTGCCTTTCCCTGATCCGGCCCGACGTATTTTTCACGCCATATATCCCGGCCGTATTCTTTGCCGCCGCATTCGGTGGTTATCGGGTCGGGATCGCGACCGCCCTGCTAGGGGGCGTGCTCGGCGCCACCGTCAATTTCAGCGACGTGCAGGCTGATTTTGCAAGAATGGCGCTGATGGTGATCTATCTGATCGTATGCGGCCTCACGATATGGGGCATCGAGCATTATCGATCGGTCGCGCTGTATCAGCGGGAGATTTCCAAGCGCCTGATCCGGGAGGAGGAGTACCGCAAGCTTGTCGTCGACGAGCTTCAGCACCGGCTAAAAAACAAGCTGTCGACCATTCACGCCGTCCTTCATCAGGTGCTGCAGGATCAACCACAAGTCTGGGCCAGCATCGACCAGCGGCTACGGGCGCTGGCCGCGACCGACGATCTGATCGCAAGGGTCGACGGCAGCGGCTGCGACATCAGGGATCTGTTGCTCTCCGAACTCGGACCTTACGGCCACGTTCGATTTACCTTGAACGGCGAGCCGCTGTTCCTCCCGGCCAAATTGGCCGTGAGCCTTGCATTGATATTTCACGAACTCGCCACCAATGCCGGAAAGTACGGCGCATTTTCTTCGGCGCGCGGGCTGCTGCAGGTGTCGTGGTGGGTGTCAGGCGATCGCCTCAACATTGCCTGGGACGAGACCGAGGGTCCTCCGGTCGCAAGCGTCGGGCCGGCTGGATTCGGGACCAAGTTGCTCAACTCGGCGCTCACGCCTTTCGATGGCAAGAGCGAGATTACCTTTTTGAAAACAGGGGTTCATTGCAACATGCAGTGCCGCATACCGCTGGCGTGAGCCGCTCTGGGCCGGATGGGAGCCTTCGCGTCACCTGATATTTCCGGGACTTCGTTGACCCTTTCTTAATGACAAGTCGCGGCGTTTCGCGCCGAATTGGCCGGCACCCCGCCGTGTCACCGTGTTTCTCGATGTCGTTTAACTAAAACTACAAGAGCTTTTGTCAGGCTCCGCAGTTATGCAAAGCCCCGCCAAACACGACCTGCAAACCGCGGCGACCGAGGCCGACGGCCCGCTCGCAGTGGATACCGAACTGAGTATCCTGAGGGGTGTTTTCAAAATGCTCCCTGCAGGCGTGACGGTTCAGGATGAGCAAGGCCGCTTCCTGCTGGTGAACGATGTCGCCGCGGCGCAGCTTGGGATCGCCGTTGACGGGGCGGGGGCGCCAGATTCGAAAGAACTGACCCATCGCCGCGAAACCGGCCTTGAATTGCTGCGCACCGGTCGCCCTGCCGTCGCCGAAGAATGGGTGACCGACGGGGAGGTCAAACAGCTGCTTCTCACCGCGCATCGGCCGGTTCGTATCGGCGACCGCGATCTGTTGCTTTCGAGCTCTGCCGATATCACCGCGCGAAAGGCCCTCGAGGATCAGCTATTCCGGTCGGCCTACCATGACGAACTGACCGGCCTGCCGGCGCGCCGTGTGATCGAACACCGCGCCGACAATCTTTTGCAGCACGACGAACCGCACGCGAGGTTCGCCCTCGCATTTCTCGACATCGACAATTTCAAGCACATCAACGACTATTACGGGCATGCGATCGGGGATGCGCTTCTGGTGGAAGTCGCCAAGCGGGTGGGGCTGGACTTGCGCGAGTCCGACATGCTGTCGCGGATCAGCGGCGACGAGTTCCTGCTGCTGCTCAATCCAATCCAGAGCGAACATGAGGTAGCGGAATACATCCACTTCGTCCTGCAGCGGCTGAGGGCTCCGTTTTTCATCGATGGATCGGAAATTTTCGCATCCACTTCGATCGGGGTCAGCTTCTATCCCGAGCACGGCCGAAACTTCGACGAGCTGTGTCAGAACGCCGACATCGCGATGTATTGCGTCAAGAACGACGGCAAGGGCGCTGTGGCCTTTTTCGACGCCAGCATGGAGCGCGAGGCTCTCGCGCGAATGAAGGTCGAGCAGTCGCTGCGGCTGGCCATTCTGGAAAAACGCTTCTGCTGCGCCTTTCAGGCCAAAGTCGACATCCGGACCCAGGATATCAAGGGCATCGAGGCACTGGTCCGGTTGCGCGACGACGACGGCATCATTCAGGCCCCCGGCACATTCATCAATCTGGCGGTGGAACTCGGACTGATCGACGAGCTTACCCATCTGGTGCTGGCGGAGATCGTCAAGTCGATCGATCTCATCAACGAAAGCTTCGGCGCCGATACCACCATCAGCATCAACATCGCGGCGAAGCAGGCCGGCAATCCGGACTTCATGGGCGCGTTTGCGCAGGCGCTTGAGGCGACCGGATATCCCGCGCGCTTCATGATCGAGGTCACGGAAGACGCCTTCGTCGCAAAAACCCATTTCCAGACCGAAATTCTGCCGATGTTCCGGAAACTCGGAGTCGGGGTCTCGATCGATGATTTCGGCATCGGCTATTCCTCGTTGTCGGCGCTGGCCGACATCACCGCCGACGAAATCAAGATCGACCGGTCGTTCATCACCGACATTCATAAACGCCCGCGCAGCCAGGGCATCTTGAGGGCGATCGAATCGTTGAGCGAAGCTCTCGGCATGACGGTCGTCGCCGAGGGCATCGAAACCTTCGAGGAACTCGCCTATCTGCAGGCCGCCACCAAGATCCGCTACGCGCAGGGCTTCTATTTCTCGCGGCCGATCTTTCTTGAAGAACTCAAGCCGCCGGTTCGGATGTTAAGCCATGCGCGCGCCAGTACGGCAAGCCGACCGTTGCAGGAAAACCGCTCGGTCCATTCGCGCGGCGATCGCCATCGCCGCTGATCCGCTTTACGACAGCCAGAGGTTGTGTTTACGATTAGATCAGAGTGCAAAGCAGCTCACAAGAATTGCAGGCACTCCTTGAGGGCGGTTCCCCCAATGGCAGACATCGGCGGCAACGATTACACGAAAAAGCGAACCCCTGCGTCGTTGAGCCGGGTTCATGCCGCAATCTATCTCATTCTCATAAGCTCGATTGCAGTCCTTGCAGCCGGTAGAACCGCTACAGAAGGTCTATACGCGCACTTCAAGCTCCGGCGAGGGGGCGGAGGAAATACAGAGTCTGTATTGCAACGAAAACCAGCGCTGTGGATCATCAATCTGTCTCCTTCCAAACCTTAGCTTTGTTTTCCGGTTTTCGAGCGAGGCTCATCCAAAAAGCCAGTGGGCTGATCTGCTCAAGAACATCGACGATGTGTTGGATTACGTGCTCCCTGAACGTTCGAACCGAAAGGCAGGCCGCTGATGCTACTTTCGCCGGGGATGGCCGTCACGGTCGAGATCAAGACCGGATCGCGGCGCTTGATCGAATTTCTGTTGTCGCCGGTGATGCGATATCGGCACGAAAGCTTGCGCGAGAGATGATGAGCAAGCCCAATCGGCGACACGTCCATTTGAGCGGCATTTGAAGCAAAACACGCACGACGGGAATTGGTAACATCATACAATCTCGCTTTACAACATCTGGAGGTTGTGTTTACGATTAGATCAGAGGGCAAAGCAGCTCACAAGAATTGCAGGCACTCCTTGAGGGCGGTTCTCCCAATGGTAGATTCGGACCGAATTTTCCGACAAGCAGCATACGATCCGCTGAGCATTCTCGCTCTGAGCGCTCGTGGCTTTCTCGCGATGGTAGCTCTGTCGACTGTGACCGGAGCATTTGCTGGCGATGGCATGCGCCCCAAAACGATCCAGACGGCTCTCATAGGACCTTCCATCAGTCAGAGCCTTGTCAGCACTAACATTTCCGAAAACTATCGAAGTCAGGTTCAGATGGTGGCTAACCACAAGACTCCGACCGCATATTTTCTCAACCAGCTTGACGGCGATGTTGACCTGTCAAAGCTTCCAAGTGCGGCAAGAGACGTTGTTGTGGCTAAGGTGCGCGCGCTGGAATCTCCGAGTTGGCTCGGAGAACGGCATTCAGCCAATCTCCCCCGCGATGTGTTCTTCATTCGGCTCAAGGTTTTGGATGTGCGCCGCGGTAACGCGGTAATCGGTGAGGAATACAATGTCTATTTCGGCGAACGCGATCGCGTCCTGGTGTATCCGATTACACCTGACCAACTCACTCGCGAATACATGGTGGTGATGTATCTCGACGCCAACGACGCCAAGCATCGTTTAGTCGGATTTCCGATTAGCGATGCTCAATACTCGGTATGGCAAGCTGAATTTTCAAAATATCAACGGTCGCAGGTCAAACCCTAAGGTCAACTACATAAAAGAGACAGAGGATGCGCCATGACGTCGCCCGTCGCTTTATCGCCGACATGTTCGGAGAGCTTTCAGACCTGCGAGATGATCCGGGCTTCCTAGAGAATGTTGCCGATTTCGATAGGACCTACTTCGATAGCGCCGGCAGCGGCGGCACGCTGTCGTTCGGCGCCTCGGCCTGCATGGTGATCAGCGTCATCGAGACCAGGTCGTAATAGCCGATGATGCCGATGATATCCATGATGCCGCGCTCGTCGAACTTCGCAAGTGCAGCTTTGTAGATCGGATCCGACACCTTCTTGTCGCGGTAAAGTGCGGTGGCCAGGTCATAGAGCGCGGCCTCGTCGTCCTTCATGTTATCGGGACGTTTGCCGGCCGCGATATCGGCGGCGACCTTCGGATCGAGCTCGGCTTTGAGCGCCAGCGGATAATGCGCAAACCATTCATATTGCGCGGTCCACTGCCGGGCGGTGATCAATATCGCGAGCTCGCTCAGGCGCGGCGGCAGCGACGTATTCCAGCGCAGATAGTCCGACAAGGCCGACAGCCGGGGCGCCAGATCGGGGTTGCGGATATAGGCGCGATAGGGCGGGTTGACGAACTTCGCATTGCGCGGTGGGGCTGCGATCATGTCAGCCCATGCCTTTTGCGGGGGCGTCAGCTCATCGGCTTTCAATGGCGCAAAACGGGTGATGTCCTCGGCGCGGCTGATATTCGGCGTCGCGACCAGAAGGGCCAGATAGACCACGGCAAGCAGATATTTCATCGTTTCTCTCCCTGATGTCGCGGACTTCCGCCGCGTTGAGCTTCCGCAAGACTATTCAGATGGAGCAGTGGTTCAATGGGATAATGGCCTCCGGGGCGGCGACGCCTTGACCCGGGGCGCGCCGTCACACTATCTGTCGCGTGCAGATCACCGAAATCGAAACCAGGGAGAGTAGCCGTGCGAACGTCCTTCATCGTCCAGGCCATTGCGGTCGCTTTACTTGGGACAGCCGCGCAGGCGGATGATCTGAAGATCGCCCTGATCTATGGCAAGACCGGACCGCTGGAGGCCTATGCCAAGCAAACCGAGACCGGTCTGCGCATGGGTCTGGAGTATGCCACCAAAGGCACCATGACGCTGGACGGGCGCAAGATCGTCGTCATTACCAAGGACGACCAGAGCAAGCCCGATCTGTCCAAGGCGGCACTCGCGGAGGCCTACCAGGACGACAAGGTCGATATCGCCATCGGCACGACATCTTCCGCCGCTGCGCTGGCGGACCTTCCGGTGGCTGAGGAAAACAAGAAGATCCTGATCGTCGAGCCGGCGGTCGCGGACCAGATTACCGGCGAGAAGTGGAACCGATACGTCTTCCGCACCGGGCGTAATTCCTCCCAGGACGCGATCTCGAACGCGGTGGCGATCGGCAAGCCGGGCGTCACGATCGCGACGCTGGGCCAGGACTATGCCTTTGGCCGCGACGGCGTCGCCGCCTTCAAGGAGGCGCTGGCCAAAACCGGTGCGACGCTCGCGGCGGAAGAATATGTGCCGACCACGACGACCGATTTCACCGCGGCCGGTCAGCGACTGTTTGATGCGCTGAAGGACAAGCCGGGACGCAAGATCATCTGGGTGATCTGGGCAGGCGGCGGCGACCCCCTGACCAAGTTGCAGGACATGGACCCCAAGCGCTACGGCATCGAGCTTTCGACCGGCGGCAACATCCTGCCGGCACTGGCCGCCTACAAGCGGCTGCCCGGCATGGAAGGCGCGACCTATTACTACTACGACATCCCGAAGAATCCGGTGAACGACTGGCTGGTCGCCGAGCATCAGAAGCGTTTCAATGCGCCGCCGGATTTCTTCACCGCGGGCGGCTTTTCCGCTGCCATGGCTGCTGTTGCCGCAGTCACCAAGGCGAAATCCACCGATACGGAAAAGCTGATCGGCGCCATGGAAGGCATGGAGTTCGATACGCCCAAGGGCAAGATGATGTTCCGCAAAGAGGACCATCAGGCGCTCCAAAGCATGTATCACTTCAAGGTCAAGGTCGATCCGAACCTGGCCTGGGCCGTGCTGGAGCCGGTGCGCGAACTCAAGATCGAGGACATGAATATTCCGATCCGCAACAAGCGTTGACCCCAATCCAGGAGTCGCTCTGCGCCTAGATGCTTGAACCGTCATTGCCGGGCAAAAGCGCGAAGCGCGTCTTCGCGCCGGGTGACCCGGCAATCGATCTCGCCTCCCGAATAACAAGTTTTGGGAAGCGGATGGATGCGCGGATCAAGTCCGCGCATCCATCGGAGTGTTCCGCAATGCCGACGATCGACCAGAGACAAACCTTCGATGACGCCCGAATGACCTTCACTCTCGAAACCCGCGATCTGACCATTCGCTTCGGCGGCCACGTCGCCGTCAACCGCGTCAGCTGCACCTTTCGTCCCGGCGAGCTGACCGCCATCGTCGGCCCCAACGGCGCCGGCAAGACCACCTATTTCAATCTGATTTCCGGACAACTGCGCCCGACCGAAGGCAGCATCCTGCTCGATGGCGCCGACATCACGCAGCTTTCCGCGCCGCTCCGCACCCGCGCCGGGCTTGGCCGCGCATTCCAGCTCACCAATCTGTTTCCCAATCTGAGCGTCGAAGAGAACGTTCGCCTCGCCGTGCAATCCGAAAGCGGCGTGCATTACGATATGCTGCGGCCGTGGATGACGCGCCGCGACCTGATCGCGCGCGCCGACGCCATTCTCGACAAGGTCGCGCTTGGCGGCCGGCGAAGCGTGCCGGCGACCGCGCTGTCGCACGGCGATCAGCGCAAGCTCGAAGTCGCGCTGATGATGGCGCTCGAGCCGAAGGTCTTCATGTTCGACGAACCGACCGCCGGCATGAGCATCGATGAAGTCCCCGTCGTGCTCAATCTGATCGCGCAGCTCAAGCAGGATGCCAGCAAGATCATCCTGCTGGTCGAGCACAAGATGGACGTGGTGCGTTCGCTGGCCGACCGCATCATCGTGCTGCACAACGGCAAGCTGGTTGCCGACGGCAAGCCGGCCGAGGTGATTGCCTCGCCGATCGTGCAGGAGGCCTATCTCGGCATCGCGCCCGGAAAGAGCGCGGCATGACCGACCTTCTTACCCTCGCCGGCGTGCACACCCACATCGGGCGTTACCACATCCTGCACGGCATAGATTTCGCCGTGCCCAAAGGCCAGACCACCATGCTGCTTGGCCGCAACGGTGCCGGCAAAACCACAACGCTGCGAACCATCATGGGCCTGTGGCCGGCATCCTCGGGGCGGATATCGCTCGACGGGCAATCCATCGAGCAAAGCCCGACCCCGGATATCGCCCGGCTCGGCGTCGGTTATGTCCCCGAGAGCATGGCGGTGTTTTCCGATCTGACGGTGAAGGAAAATCTGATCCTTGCGGCACGCGACGGACCGCTCGACGACACCCGTCTGGAGTGGATTTTCGGCTTCTTCCCTGCGCTCAGGCGCTTCTGGCTGTCGCGCGCCGGCGCGCTGTCCGGCGGACAGAAGCAGATGCTTTCCATTGCCCGCGCCATCGTCGAACCGCGCAAGCTGTTGCTGATCGACGAGCCCACCAAGGGCCTGGCGCCGGCGATCGTGGTGGCGCTGATCGAATGCTTTGCGGAGGTCAAACGCCGCGGCGCCACGATCCTTCTGGTCGAACAGAATTTCCACGCCGCGCGGGAGCTCGGCGACAAGGTTCTGGTGATGGATAATGGCATGATCGTCCATCGCGGCGAGATGGCGGCGCTGGCCAGCGACGTCACGCTGCAGGAGCGGTTGCTCGGACTCAGTCTGGAGACGCATCAGTGACCGACCTTGCCGCATCCGCCGCGTTGCCCAAGCCGAGCCGGGATATGCTGCCGGCGCTGTTGCCAGCAATTCTCGCCCTCGCGATGCTGCCATTGATCGGATCGCCAAGCTCATGGGTGACGCTGACGGTGGCGAGCCTCGCCATGGGCATGATGATCTTCATCATGGCTTCCGGCCTCACGCTGGTGTTCGGCCTGATGGACGTGCTCAATTTCGGTCACGGCGCGTTCATCTCGGTCGGCGCCTATGCCGCGACGCTGGTGCTGTTGCCGCTGGCGCCTTACGTGCGGGCCGACTCGCTTTGGCTTAATCTTGCGGTGCTGGCGCCGGCCGCGGTCTTGTCGATGGCGGTCTCCGGCGCGTTGGGACTGGTGGTGGAACGGGTGCTGATCCTGCCGGTCTACGGCCAGCACCTCAAGCAGATCCTGATGACGACGGGCGGATTGATCGTCGCCGAACAGGCGCTGTACGCGCTGTGGGGGCCGCAGATCATTCCGCTGCCGCTGCCGACATCGTTGCGCGGCTCGTTCATCATCGGCGACATCGCGATCGCAAAATACCGCCTGCTGGCAATGCTGGTCGGCCTTGTCGTATTCGCAAGCATTCAGCTGGTGCTGAACCGGACCAAGATCGGCCTCCTGATCCGCGCCGGCGTCGAAAACCGCGAGATGGTGGAAGCGCTCGGCTATCGCATCCGGCGACTGTTCCTCGGGGTGTTCATGGTCGGCTCCGGCCTCGCCGGCCTCGGCGGCGTGATGTGGGCGCTGTACCGCGAGCAGGTGCACGCCTCGATGGGCAATGATCTCACGGTGCTGGTGTTCATTGTCGTGATCATCGGCGGCCTCGGCTCGATCGGCGGCTGCTTCATCGGCGCGCTGCTGGTCGCGATGGTTGCCAATTACGGCGGCTTCCTGGTGCCGAAGCTGGCGCTGGTCTCCAACATCCTGCTGATGGTCGCGATCCTGATGTGGCGTCCGCGCGGGCTCTATGCGGTGACCAGCCGATGATGATCCTCTCGGGCGATCCGCCGCGCAGCCGCGTGCTCTCTATCCTGCTTGTCGTGATCATTGCGGCGCTCGCCGTGACGCCGCTGATCTTTCCCGGCGCCAAGGCGATGAACGTCGCCACCAAGATCCTGATCTTCGCCGCCCTGGTGGCGTCCTATGATCTCTTGCTCGGCTACACCGGCTCGGTGTCGTTCGCGCACACGATGTTTTATGGCATCGGCAGTTATTCGATCGCGATTGCACTCTATTCCATGGGACCGAGCTGGGCGGCGGTCGCCACCGGCGCCGTTGTCGGCCTCCCGCTGGCGATGCTGCTGGCGCTCGGGATCGGACTGTTCTCGTTGCGGGTCGAGGCGATCTTTTTTGCAATGATCACTCTGGCGGTTGCTTCCGCCTTTCTGGTGCTGGCTTCGCAACTGTCATGGCTCACGGGCGGTGAGGACGGCCGCAGCTTCCAGCTGCCGGAATTGCTGCGGCCGGGCACAGTGCTGATCTCGAAAAATGTATTCGGCTTCGAACTCAACGGCCGCGTGCTGACCTATTATGTCATTTTCATCGCCTGCGCGGCGATGATCCTGGCGCTGTTGCGCGTGGTGAATTCACCATTCGGCCGGGTGCTGCAGGCAATCCGGGAGAACCGGTTCCGCGCCGAAGCGCTTGGCTTCCGCACCGTGTTTCATTTGACCTATGCCAACTGTCTTGCCGCCCTGGTCGCCGCCAGCGCCGGCATGCTGAACGCATTGTGGCTGCGCTATGCCGGACCGGACACCTCGCTGAGCTTTTCCATCATGCTGGACATTTTGCTGATGGTGGTGATCGGCGGCATGGGCACGATTTACGGTGCGATCATCGGCGCCACGATCTTCATTCTGGCGCAGAACTATCTGCAGGCGCTGATGGGGGCTGCCTCCAACGCCGCATCTGAGGCGGGCATACCCTTGCTTCCGGGATTGCTGCATCCGGACCGCTGGCTGCTGTGGCTCGGGCTGCTGTTCATCGCCAGCGTTTATTTCTTTCCCACCGGCGTCGTGGGACGGTTGCGAAGCGCCGGGCGCGCGGCGTCTTGAGGGCATCGGCCGCCAGGCGGCGCCGGCCCTCCGACCTCGGATTTTTCAACCAGATCTGACCGCCTTACGGCCTCCGCCATGCGCCTCGCCAGGCGTCATTGCGCCAGCGTTCCGACAATGGAACTCGACGCGCTCAGCGGAGTTGCTTTCCGTCGCTCATCTAGTTCCGTGGAGGCTCCTTGAACCGTCGAGATTTTCTTCAGGTCTCAGCTGCTTTGCCGCTGGTGGCATCGACAGCACGCGGGTTCTTAACGCCCGCTCAAGCGCAATCGGCGCCATTTGACCGATCGATCGTTCGGCAGATGGCTCGGGATGCAGCCGGCAAGCCGTTCAAGGCGCCGGACAGCAAATTACCGGATCACTTGAACGATCTGGATTACGACCATTACCGCGCCATACGGTTCCTGCCGGACCGCGCGCTCTGGCGCGGTGAAAAGCTGCCGTTCGAAGTGCAATTCTTCCATCGCGGCTTCTTCTATAAAAACCGGGTCGACATCTATGAGGTCGCGAGCGGCCAGGCGACGAAAATTGCCTATCAACCGGAGAATTTCTCGTTCGGAGATACTCCGCCGACCAAGCCGGGCGTCGATCTGGGTTTCGCGGGCTTCCGGCTTCACACCCCGATCAACAAGCCCGATCACCATGACGAGGTTTGCGTCTTCCTTGGCGCGAGCTATTTCCGCGCTGTCGCAAAGGGAGAGCTGTATGGGCTCTCGGCTCGCGGGCTTTCGATCAACACCGGCGAAGCCAAGGGCGAGGAGTTTCCCTCATTCAAGGCGTTCTGGATCGAGAAACCGGCCGCGAACGCCACTTCCATCGTCGTGCACGCGTTACTGGACAGCGAGAGCACTGCGGCGGCCTATCGCTTCACGATAAGGCCGGGTGAGACCACCGTCTTTGACGTCGAAATGGCGATCTACCCGAGAGTGGATCTCGATCACGCCGGGCTCGCCCCGATGACGAGTATGTTTTTCTTCGGTCCCAACGACCGAATTGACGTCGACGATTTCCGTCCCTCGGTGCACGATTCCGACGGCCTCGCCATCTTCAATGGCCGGGGCGAGGAACTGTGGCGTCCGCTCAGCAATCCGCAGGATCTTCAGATCAGCACTTTTGCGGATCTCAATCCCCGCGGGTTTGGTTTGATGCAGCGGCAGAAGGATTTTCTCGACTACCAGGACCTCGAATCGAGCTTTGAACGACGGCCGAGCCTGTGGGCGGAACCGATCGGAGATTGGGGTGAAGGTTCGGTGCAGCTGGTTGAAATCCCCACCAAGGAAGAAGTCCACGACAACATCGCCGGTTTTTGGCATCCGAAGGCAGGCCTGCAAGCCAAGGGCGAGCACACTTACACCTATCGGCTGCACTGGGGGCCGGACAATCCCAAACCCACATCGCTCGCACGTTTTTCGCGCACCGCCGTCGGCGCAAGAGGCGAAGGCATCAAGATCTTTGTGCTTGATCTGACCGGCGACAAACTCAGGCTTGTCGACCCCAAAAAGATCCGCGGCGTCGTGACCGCGGAAAAGGCCAAGGTTCAGAACATCGTCACCCAGCCCAACCCCGCGATCGGCGGCTGGAGGCTGAGCTTCGAGCTCTCGGTCGAGGAAAAGGTCCCGGTCGAGATACGCGCATCCCTGATGCAGGACAACGACCCCATATCCGAAGTCTGGGTCTATCGATGGACACCCTGACGCCCGCTCCGGATTCGCAACCGAAGCCTGACCTGCGGCGCAATGAATTCCTGCCGCTGGAATCGGCGCTGCAAATGTCGACCCAACCTTTGCGGGATTTCCAGAGGCAGAGGAACATTGCGGATTTCGGGCTGAGGTCCATCACGCTCCGGCGCTCCTACATCTTTCTCGGCACCGCGGCACTGACGGTGGCCGGGTGTTATGAAATATATGAGGTTCTGCAGGTCGGCGGCATCACCGCGCTGGAAGCGATGGTGCTGGTCCTGTTCGTGCTTCTGTTTGCATGGGTTGCATTCTCGTTCATGTCCGCGCTGGCGGGATTCGTGGTGCTGCTGTTCCGGATGCGCGACGCGCTCGGAATCGACCCCAACGCACCCCTGCCGGCCGTAAGCCGACGTAATGCCATGTTGCTGCCGACCTACAACGAAGACCCTCATCGCATCATGGCGCGGCTGCGGGCCATCTACGAGTCGGTCGGGGAAACCGGCTGCGCCTCGCAATTCGACTGGTACGTACTCAGCGACACCACCGATCCCTCGATCTGGATCGAAGAAGAAAAGTGCTTCCTGCAGCTTCGTCGCGACGTGGCGGCCGGCCAATTATTTTATCGTCACCGCGCCGAGAATACCGCACGCAAGTCCGGCAATATCGAAGACTGGGTTCGGCGGTTCGGCGCCGGCTATGATCACATGATTATCCTGGACGCGGACAGCCTGATGACGGGCGACACCATCGTGCGGCTTGCCGCCGCCATGGAACAGCATCCCAACGTCGCGCTCATTCAGACGCTGCCGATCGTGGTCAATGCGAGAACGCTGTTTGCAAGATTGCAGCAGTTCGCCGGAAGGCTTTATGGCCCGCTGATCGCTGCCGGAATCGCCTGGTGGCACGGCTCCGAAGGTAATTATTGGGGCCACAACGCCGTCATCCGGGTGCGCGCGTTTGCGGGAGATGCTGGCCTCCCCGAATTGCGCGGCCGCAAGCCATTTGGCGGGCATATTCTCAGCCACGATTTTGTGGAAGCGGCGCTGATGAGGCGCGCGGGCTGGGCCATTCACATGGCGCCCACGCTCGGCGGAAGTTTCGAGGAGTGCCCGCCGTCGTTGCTGGATTTCGCCGCGCGCGACCGGCGGTGGTGCCAGGGAAACCTGCAGCATCTGGCCGTTCTGCCGGCGCGGGGCCTGCACTGGGTGTCGCGGCTGCATCTGCTAACGGGAATTGGATCGTATCTGACCGCGCCGCTTTGGCTGATCTTTCTGGTGCTTGGAATCCTGATCTCGTTGCAGGCCCAGTTTGTCAGACCGGAATATTTCCCGAAGGGATTTTCATTATTTCCGCAATGGCCCGCCCAGGATCCAATCCTCGCGGCCTGGGTTTTCCTTGGTACGATGGGATTGCTGATCGTGCCCAAACTTTTGGCTTATGTGCTGCTGCTTACCCAGTCCGGAAATCGAAGACGCTTCGGCGGTGGCCTTGTGGTCTTTGCAGGCATCCTGATCGAGACATTCTTGTCCGGCCTGATCGCGCCCGTCATGATGACCTTTCAATCCACCGCGGTCGGAGAAATCCTGCTTGGGCGCGATGCCGGTTGGCAGGTCCAGCGCCGCGACGATGGCGGCGTCACCCGTGGCGAGATCATTCGCAAATACGCACTGCCGACGCTGTTTGGTGTGATGATGGCCGCCACCGCCTATGCAGTGTCGTTGCCGTTGTTGCTGTGGATGGCTCCGGTGATTCTTGGTCTGTTGCTGGCCGTTCCAATCGCCATTCTGTCATCGACGGCCGGTTCGGGCGTGGCCAATCGCCAGCCTCGGCTATTTGGCACGCCCGAGCAGACGTCGCCGCCGCAGGTCCTGATTCGCGCCAATGAATTGGCGCACGCGTCACGCGAAGCTTTCGCCGGCCCGATGCTTGAGCTCCGCAACAACCCTGAGCTGTTGGACGCGCACTTGACGAATCTGTCCGTTAAACCGCGCAACCGCGGACAGATAGATCCACATCTGGCAATTGCGCGAGCCAAGATTGAGGACGCAGAGAGCTTCGAGGATGCGTTGGGCTATTTAAGTCCGCGCGAGCTATTCGCGGTTCTTAACTCGCGAACGATACTTGAAGCGCTGTTCAGATTGCCCGTGGCAGAAACTTATTCAAGCCCTTGAACTGGCGGCGTTACCGATCGCTGTGCGGTGGACGACGCGGGTTTGGCCGGTGCTGAAGTCGTCGTAGCTCTGGCCAACTCCGGGCTTGCTGCCGTCGCCGGGGTATTTTGGCTGACGCGGCTTGGCGACATTCCTGCTTGGGATTTTTCCCGCGCGGGTTTCCTCGAGCCGGATCTTCTAAATCCCCAGGAATGCGCAATCGATGGTCCAGCGGTATATCCGACCACGGCGCCTGCAACCGCGCCCACGGGGCCGAACACCACCGCACCCGATAGGGCACCCAGGGCGGCATCACCCCCGCGCCCTTCGGCCAGAGCCAGTGCTGGCGCCAACGTCAAAAATATCGCCGACGCAAGGACAAGTCTTTTCATTTGCGGTTCCCGCCGAACATTGTGTTTCTGCAAATGACCCTCGAATTGCGGCCCAACAATGGTACGGTTTGATGGCGTTTCGACGGCCGAAGATAAAGCGGCCCGTCCGCCCTGGAACGTGGAAATTCTGCTCTCGCTGCTCCCAAACACGGCCGAGTGGCATATGATACCGTCGAGCCCTGTCGTGCCGCCACGCGCGGGGTTACAAGGCGGCTAATTTGCCGGGGGCAAGCGCGGCCCGCGAAAATCGCACGGCGCGAACGTCCGTCATTCCAACTCCGAAAGAAATCGCATGGCTCCCGTTTCCATACTTCTGAACATCCTCTGGATAGTCTTCGGCGGGCTGTGGATGGCAGCGGCCTGGGTGATCGCTGCCTTCATCATGGCCATCACCATTATCGGCCTGCCGTGGGCAAGAGCCGCGCTCAATATCGCCGTTTATACTTTGCTGCCTTTCGGTCAAAAGGCCGTGCGCCGCGACAGCCTCACCGGCCGCCCCGACATCGGCACCGGACCGCTGGGCCTGATCGGAAACGTGATCTGGCTGCTGTTGGCGGGATGGTGGCTTGCGCTCGGACACATCGTCACGGCGATCGCTCTGGCTGTAACCATCATTGGCATTCCGTTCGCCTGGGCGCATGTGAAACTCGCCGGCATAGCGCTGTGGCCGATCGGCAAGGTGATCGTTCCGGCCTGATCTGAACTTTGTTTTTCTCGTGCTTTTCGCTTGGTTGGGCTGCAGGGTTGCGACTCCCATCCCGCAATTATGGGTGCAATTGCTGGTCGTCAGCCGCGCCGAAGGCAATGCAGGGTGATTTCCGGCGGACAGTTCAGGCGCACGGGGACGACGCTTGATCATGCACCCACCGAAGTGTAGCCGCTCATGTTGTGATGCTGCCAGGCTCCCGCGCCCATTCGTCGTGGCAACACGGCCTCCAGCTTGATCGGAATGCCCCCGGGAAGACAGAGCTGGCCACCGTGCGTGTGGCCGCTCAGCATCAGATTGAAATTGGCGTGGGCAGCCTGACGATAAATTTCCGGCGTATGGGACAACAGAATCGAAAACGCGTCCTTCGGGATTTGCGACGCCGCCTTTTCGATGTTGTCGACCCTGAAGAAGTGCGCGTCATCGATCCCGGCCAAATAGATGCGCTGGTCGCCGCGCGCGATCACTTCGCACTCGTTGAGCAGCATTGGTATGCCCATCGCTTCCATCGCCGGGACCATTTGAATGGTATCGTGGTTACCGAGCACACCATAGATCGGCGGCTGCAGATGCGCGCGCACCCTTGCCACGCCCTCCAGCGCCGCCTCGAACGGTCCAAACGTCTTGCCTCGATAATCCCCGGTCAGAACACACAGATCGTACTGCATGCCGTCGACGAGTTCGATCAGATGCTGCATCGCAGCCTCACTCAGCTCCACATGCATATCGCTGATGTGGAGAATGGTGTAGCCGTCGAAGAGCGACGGTAACGCGGCAAACCTCAGCTCGTTTCGCCTGACAACAATCCGGTCTGCATTCCGGCGAGC
>Ga0193726_1000159_pt1 | contig 93179 bp, 86 predicted proteins | sample H2c1metaG_FD_144928 | JGI IMG/M metagenome (GOLD analysis project Ga0193726, IMG submission 144928) | Soil microbial communities from a riparian zone of the East river system, Colorado, United States - H2c1 | ecosystem: Environmental > Terrestrial > Soil > Riparian zone | place: USA: East River...
GGTGAAGTCGTGTGGTCCTGACGCCTCGACGCTGGCGTCAAGTCTTGCGGAGGCTCGTTCGGCTCAACCGGGCTGGACAAAACCTTCAATCCGCAAGGCGACGGTGGCAAAAGAGCCCGATCGCAAGAGCACGAAGCAAACCGTTAAAACCATTGCGTGCGGGGACGCCGGGTGATTCCGGGTACTCGTTGTTACTCGTGTGCGTTCTACCAAGTGCACACGAGGCTGCGGGTGCCACGGGCATCCGGCGTTCCCCACGCCCTCTTTGGGCGGAAGATACAGCAAAGCCTCGGGCGCATGGCGTCGCGAGGTCGCGAAGGCGTGCTTGGAGTCGAGATGTCCGACTTGAGTCCGTAATGCGCACCAAAGCGGACGCCCGCCAACGCCGACGGATTTATGAGTTCACGTCCTATAGTCTCAGGGCGCCGCCGAGACGCAGTTGACCCAGAGCACGACCGCCTTGGAGTTACTGGAAGGATTGCTGAACCGATGCGGGCGGCGGCTTGCGAAGCGGAAGCTGTCGCCGTGCTTGAGCGTCCAGCTTTCGGCATCGACGGTGAGCTTCATTTCGCCCTCGATCACGAGTCCGGCTTCCTCGCCGTCATGCGTATAGAGTTCGTCGCCGGTGCTTCCGCCGGGCTCCATATGGACCAGAAACAGATTGAGGCGGCCTTCCGATCCGGCCGGACTGAGCAACTGCTTGGAGATGCCGGTGCGCCACAGGTTCAACTCGGCGCGCTGGCGCTCACGGGTCACGATGGCATCCGGCGCCGCGGCGTCGTTCTCCTTGGCGCCGAACAAGCCGGCGATGCCCACGCCCAGCACGTCTGCGAGTGTCGCCAGCACCCGCAGCGAAGGCGAGGACAGTCCGCGCTCGATCTGGCTGAGAAAGCCAATCGACAGCTCGGTGCGAGCGGCAACCGCCTCCAGCGACATGGCGCGGGTTCGCCTGAGATCGCGGATCCGTTGTCCGACCGCGACGTCCATCGCCGGCTCTGCCTTGGCCGCCAGTTTGCTCAATCGCTTGCCACCGCTCACGTCAAACCGCTTCCTTCATGTGCATGAAAATCTCTTGCATGCCCGCCGGCAGTGTGACCATAATTTCATGGTTGTGAAAATAGGCTTGGACGGCGAAACGCACAATTACCCGCTTGTTGTAGACGGAACGCGCCGGCCGCTGCCCAAACTTGTAAGGGGGTACGATGCTTTTCAAACGTCTCGTTCAGGCCGCCATCGCGGCTCTCGCCCTTGCCGCCGCCGCACCCGGCTCGGCGCAGCAAGTGCTCAAGGTGGGTTCGACCCCGACCGGCGTACCCTTCACGTTCCTCGACACCAAGACCAACAGCATCCAGGGCGTGATGGTCGATCTCATCACCGAGGTCGGCAAGGATGCCGGCTTCCAGGTCCAGATCGAGCCGATGCAGTTCTCCACGCTGATCCCTTCGCTGACGTCGAACAAGATCGACATCATCTCGGCGGCGATGTTTGCCACGGCGGCGCGCAAGGAGGTGATCGATTTCTCCGATGCGGTCTACACCTATGGCGAGGGTCTCTTGGTGCCGAAGACCGACAAGAAGGACTATGCCGCGCCGGAAGATCTGAAAGGCGAGGTCGTCGGGGCCCAGGTCGGCACCGCCTTTGTCGATGCATTGAAAAAGACGGGATTATTCAGTGAGGTCAAGGTGTACGACACCATTCCGGACATCCTGCGCGACGTGAACACGGGCCGTCTCAAGGCCGGTTTCGCCGACTACCCGATCCTCGCCTACAATCTCAAGCAGGGCGGCTTTCCGGAGGTTCGTCTGGTCGAATCCTTCAAGCCGACCATGGTCGGTACGGTCGCGATCGGCGTTCGCAAGGCCGATCAGGAACTGCTCCAGAAGATCAACGCCTCGCTCGCCAAGCTCAAGGCGAATGGCGCCGTCGACAAGATTCTCGACAAATGGGGGCTCAAGGCAAAAGCCGCCTGATATGTGACCGCGCGAAGCGGCCGTCGGCTTCGCGGCGAAATCGAGCCGGGTCAAAAGGATAGAGCGCGATCGTGATTCAATTTGAAGCGAGCAGGGCGCAACGCGTGATTTGAACCGATGCAAAATTTCCTGCGCGACGCCTCCGAGTTTCTGCCTATCCTGCTGCAGGGCGTATGGCTGACGGTCCTCGTCACCATAGGTTCGCTGATCCTGTCGACCGTCCTCGGGCTGTTTTGGGCGCTGATGCGGGTGTCCGGTGTGCGGGCGCTGTCCGGGCTCAGCGCCGGCCTGATCAATGTGATCCGCGGCATTCCGATCATCGTGCTGTTGTTCTATCTCTATTTCGTGATGCCCGACTTCGGCGTCGCGCTGACCGCGCTGCAGGCTTCGATCCTTGGGCTCGGCATTGCCTATTCGGCCTATCAGGCGGAGAATTTCCGCGCCGGCATCGAGGCGATCGACAAGGGACAGATTGAGGCCGCGCAGACCATCGGCATGGGCTGGTGGTTGACCATGCGTCGCGTGGTGTTGCCGCAGGCGGTGCGTATCGTGCTGCCGCCCTACGGCAACATCATGATCATGCTCTTGAAGGATTCCTCGCAGGCATCGACCATTACGGTCGCCGAACTGGCATTGCAGGGCAAGCTGATCGCCTCCTCGACGTTCAAGAACACCAACGTGTTCACGCTGGTCGCGCTCATGTATCTCACCATGAGCATCCCGCTCATCCTGCTGGTTCGGCATTTCGAGAAGCGAGCGAACCGCCGATGATCAAGCTCAGCAACGTCCACAAGAGCTTCGGTTCGGTCGAGGTGCTCAAGGGCATTAGCGCCTCGGTGCAGAAAAGCGAGGTGGTCTGTATCATCGGCCCGTCGGGCTCGGGCAAGTCGACCATCCTGCGCTGCATCAACGGCCTGGAAAGTTACGACGCCGGCGACATTGTGGTGGAGGGGGCGCGGGTCGACAGCCATGCACCGTCGATCGTTGCGATCCGAACCCAGGTATCGATGGTATTCCAGCGCTTCAATCTGTTTCCACACCGCACAGCCATTGAGAACGTCGTCGAAGGGCCGATCTATGTGAAGAACGAACCGCGTGCCGCGGCGCTTGAGCGCGGCCGTGCCCTGCTGGCGCAGGTCGGCCTCGGCGAGAAGGCCGACGCCTATCCGGCGCAGCTTTCGGGTGGCCAGCAGCAGCGTGTCGCCATCGCCCGCGCGCTGGCGATGCAGCCCAAGGCGATCCTGTTCGACGAGCCAACTTCCGCGCTGGACCCCGAACTGGTCGGCGACGTGCTTGGGGTGATGCGCAAGCTTGCCGACGACGGCATGACCATGGTCGTGGTCACGCATGAGATGGCATTTGCCAGGGACGTGGCCGATCGGGTGCTGTTCATCGATGGTGGCGTTGTCGTCGAGCAGGGAGTGGCGAAGGTCGTGCTCGACCAGCCGCAGCATGTGCGGACGCAGGATTTCCTGCGCCGCGTGCTGCATCCTTTGTGACGCGAAGCCGCCGGATGTTGCGATGATGGTGACCCACGCTCCGCTTGCGCTGCGACCAAGCCTTTATGCCGATACCGCCGTGCCGCCGGTTGCGGCGCCTCCGCTCGAGACCGACAGGACCGTGTCGGTCGCGATCATCGGTGGCGGGTTTGCCGGACTTTCGACCGCACTGCATCTCGCCGGGCAGGGGACCGACGCGATCGTTCTCGAAGCCCAGGAGCCGGGCTGGGGCGCGTCGGGCAATAACGGCGGTCAACTCAATCCGGGGCTCAAGCTTGATCCTGACGCGATTGAAGCGACCTTCGGCGCTGAACTCGGCCGGCGCATGATCGCGTTTGCCTACAACACGCCGGTGTTCACGCTCGATCTTATCCGCCGTCATCGGATCGCCTGCGAGGCGCGGCAGAACGGGACGCTGCGCGCCGCCTATCACGAAGCGAACGCGGCCGCCGTCGAGAAGACCGCGGAACAGTGCATCCGGCGCGGCATGCCGGTCACGGTACTCGGCCGGGACGCTCTACGAGAGGCGACGGGAACGGATCGATACGTCCGCGCCATGCTGGATCGGCGCGGTGGCGATCTGCAGCCGCTGAGCTATGCGCGTGGTCTCGCGGGTGCCGCGATCGCAGCCGGTGCCGCGATTCACGGCCGGACGCCCGCGACGTCGTTGCGGCGCGAAGGCGGACGATGGCGCATCGATACACCGCGCGCGGTGGTTCGGGCCGACAAGATCCTGATCGCCACCAACGGTTTCACCGACGATCTCTGGCCCGGCCTGCGCCGCACGATCGTGCCGGTGTTCAGCTCGATCGCGGCAACCGGGCCGCTGCCCGACGATATCGCGCGACAGATCATGCCGACGCGATCGGTGCTGTATGAAAGCGGCCAGATCACCGTCTACTATCGCGTCGATGCATCGAACCGCCTGTTGATGGGCGGTCGCGGTCCGATGCAATGGATCAGCGATCCATCCGCGGTCAATTATCTCACGCTCTATGCAGTCCGGCTTTGGCCGGCGCTTCGCGGTATCAGCTGGACACACGGCTGGAACAGCCGCCTCGCCATGACCGCCGACCACACCCCGCATGTGCATGAGCCTGGGCCCGGCGCGCTGGTCTATCTGGGCTGCAACGGCCGCGGCGTCGCCCTCGCAACCGCAATGGGACAACAACTGGCGCGCAGGCTGATCGGGGGCGAGGCCGCCGAGATCGACTTGCCGATTACACCCCTTAAGCCAATCCGCTTCCACGCATTATGGCCGGTCGCGGTGAAGGGCGTCGTGCTCTATGGGCAAATTCGCGATCGCCTCGGACTGTAGGGCTTTGATACCTGACTGTGCCGGCGAAAAGGTCGCCCTGCGATCTCGCCGCGTGCATTGACAGACCTGAATAAGACATTCAGATAGCAAGGAATTCGCGCAGGTCTGCGATTTCAACCTGTCCTCGACAAGGTCTGGATAACCAGCGCGATACACGGGGTGGGGGCGAATTGTCCGAAACTGTCGAATTCGACTATGTCATCGTCGGCGCCGGGTCGGCCGGGTGCGTGCTCGCCAATCGCCTGAGCGCCGATGGAAAGAATTCGGTGCTGCTGCTCGAAGCCGGCCCGAAGGACTCCAATCTCTGGATTCACGTGCCGCTCGGATATGGCAAGCTGTTCAAGGACAAGAGCGTCAACTGGATGTACCAGACCGAACCGGAGCCGGGACTGGGCGGGCGTCAGGTGTTTCAGCCGCGCGGCAAGGTGCTCGGCGGCTCGAGCTCGATCAACGGCTTGCTCTACGTTCGCGGCCAGCACGAGGATTACGATCGCTGGCGCCAGCACGGCAATGCCGGCTGGGGCTATGAAGACGTATTGCCATATTTCAAGAAAGCCGAGAACCAGCAACGCGGGGCCGACAAGTATCACGGCGCCGGCGGTCCGCTGCCGGTGTCGGACTGGCGGCATGCCGATCCGCTGTCGGAAGCTTTTGTCGTCGCCGCGGCGGAGACCGGCATCCCCACAAATCCCGATTTCAACGGCGCGACGCAGGAAGGCGCGGGTTTCTTCCAGACCACGACGCGGCGCGGCAGACGGGCGAGCACGGCGTTTTCCTATCTTCGACCCGCCAAAGGACGCGGCAATCTGCATGTCGAGACCGACGCGCTGGCGCGGCGCATCGTGTTCGAAGGCCGTCGCGCCCGGGCCGTCGAATACCGGCAGGGCGTCAGCCTGCGAACGGCACGTGCAAGGAAAGAGATTCTGGTCTCCGGCGGCGCGTATAATTCGCCGCAATTGCTGCAGCTCTCCGGAGTCGGGCCTGCGGATCTGTTGAAGCAGCACGACATCGGCGTCGTGCTCGACGCACCCGGCGTCGGCAACGACCTGCAGGATCACATGCAGGTAAGGTTGGTGACGCGTTGCGCCCAGCGCGTCACCCTCAATGATATCGTCAATCATCCTGTTCGCCGGCTCATGGCCGGTGTGCAATACGCCGCCCTTCGCAAGGGACCGCTCACCATCGCGGCTGGCACGTCAGGCGCGTTCTTCAAGACCAATCCGCGCCTGGCGTCGCCGGATATCCAGATTCACTTCCTGCCGTTCTCGACCGACAAGATGGGCGAGAAGCTGCATTCTTTTTCCGGATTCTCCGCTTCGGTCTGTCAGCTGCGCCCGGAGAGCCGGGGCTCGCTTCGCATCAAAAGCCCAGATCCGGCGGTGCCGCCGGAAATCCGCATCAACTACCTCGCGACCGAAACCGATCGCTCCGCCTTCATCGACGGCATCAAGATCTTGCGCAAGATCCTGAGCGCGCCTGCGCTCAAGCCTTTTACGGTCGAGGAAGTCGATCCCGGCGCAAAAGTCTTAAGCGACGAGGAATTGCTAAATTACTGCCGCCGGACCGGCAGCACGGTCTATCATCCGACATCGACCTGCCGGATGGGCAACGATCCGCTGGCGGTGGTCGATCAGCGCTTGAGGGTTCGCGGCATCGAAGGCCTGCGCGTGGTCGATGCCTCGATTATGCCGGACCTGATGTCGGGCAATACCAATGCTCCCACCATCATGATCGCTGAAAAAGCCTCCGACATGATCCTGGAAGATGCGCGGTAACGCCGCCGGGCGAGAGCTGTATTTGCTTTCCGGCGCGGGCTGGTTTTATGTTCCGGCCGGGAATGGGCGTCGAATGGAGCGCAGGTGGTGGCAATTCGAATGCGGATCGGCACACGCAAGAGCGTGATGGCGCTTGCCCAGACCGAGGAAATTGCCCGCCGCCTGACCGCGGCGGCTCCCGAACTCGATGTCGAGATCGTCAAGTTCGAAACCACGGGAGATTCCGACCAGATCGGCAAGCTGTTGCAGCACGGCGGTAAAGGCGGCGCATTCGTCGCCGAAATCCGAAAGGCCGTTATTTCGGGCGAATTGCAGGCCGCGATGCATTCGCTCAAGGACATGCCGGGCAATGAAGACACGCCCGGCCTCGTGATCGGCGCGACGCTGGCGCGCGATCCGCCCGGCGACGCCCTGGTGCTGCGGGCCGGAGTTTCGATCGACGATCTCAGGCGCTCGCGCGGCAAGGGTTTCAAGATCGGTACCAATGCCGTGCGGCGCGCGGCCTATGCGCGACGGCTGTTTCCCGATATCGAGGTGATTCACTATCGCGGCGCCGCCGACACCCGCGTGCGCAAGCTCGACAATTCGGAAATGCAGCGGCTGCCTGACGGCGGCGAAGTCGGTCCGGCGGACGCACTGATCATGGCGCGCTCCGGGCTTGAGCGCGTCGGCCTCGCCAGCCGCATCGCTTACGAATTTTCAATCCAGGAAATGCTGCCGGCGGCGGGGCAGGGCATCGTCGCGGTGGAGTGTGCGATCGACGACTGGCAGACCCGGCGTCTGCTGTCACTGATCGATGATCCCGACGCTCACAAAAGCGCCGATGCCGAGCGCGAGGTGCTGTGGGTGCTCAACGGCCATTGCAATTCGCCGATCGCGGCATTCTCCACCATCGACGGCACGCAGATGTCGCTGACCGCCTCGGTGCTGGATGAAGCGGGCAGCCTGTTCATCGAGGCTTCGCGCTCCGGGCCCGCGAACCGCCCGCGCGAACTCGGCCGTGCGGTCGGGCTCGAACTGCTCGACAAGGGCGCGGCCGAGATCATCGAACGCAGCCGACCGGGGTGATGATCAACGCCGCTTCCGCAAAATACCGTCGTCATCATCCGCGAAAGCGGATGATTCAGTACTCCCTGACGTTTCGATTCCAATACAGCCCGGTGAGTACTGGATATCGCTTTCGCGGGTAAGACGACTGTGGCTCGTCGTGAGCCTTATCCCCTATACGCCCGCACCCGTTTGATCATCTGCTCGACATGCGCGATCGGGGTTTCCGGCTGGATGCCGTGGCCGAGGTTGAAGATCAATCTGCCGCCGGCGTAATTCGCCAGCACATCATCGATGGCGCGATCCAGTGCCGCGCCGCCGGCGATCAGCACCAGCGGATCGAGATTGCCTTGGACGGCGACGCGGTTCTGCACGCGCTCGCGGATCAACCACGGCTCGGCCGCCCAGTCGATGCTGACGGCGTCGACGCCGGTGGCGTCGACATAGGCCGGCAACAGCGCGCCGGCGCCTCGGGGAAAGCCGATGATCTTGGCATCGGGCATTTTCGCACGCACGCCCTCGACAATGCGCCGGGTCGGCTCGATCGACCAGCGCTGGAATTCGCGCGGCGGCAACACGCCGGCCCAGGTGTCGAAGATCTGCAGCACGTCGGCGCCGGCTTTGAGCTGTCCCAGCAGATACTGGATCGAGTTCTCCACCAGCACGTCGATGATTTTCGCGAATGCTTCCGGATGGCGATAGGCCATCATCCGCGCCGGCGCCTGATCCGGCGTGCCTTGTCCGGCCACCATGTAGGTCGCGACCGTCCACGGCGCGCCGCAGAAACCGAGCAGCGCGATGTTCGGATCGAGTTCGCTGCGCACGCGGCCCAGCGCCTCATAGACCGGCTGGAGTTTGCCAAAGTCGGCCTGCGACGCCAGCGTCGCAACCTTCTCCGGAGTCTCCAGGGGATCGAGCCGCGGGCCTTCGCCGATCTCGAACCGCACCGACCGGCCAAGCGCGTAGGGAATCACAAGAATATCCGAGAAGATGATCGCGGCATCGAAGTTGAAGCGGCGGATCGGCTGCAGCGTGACCTCGGCGGCGTACTCCGGTGTGAAGCACAGATCGAGAAAGCCCCCGGCCTTGGCGCGCAATTCGCGGTATTCCGGCAGATAACGGCCGGCCTGCCGCATCATCCAGATCGGCGGTACCGGCCGCCTGCGGCCGGAAAGCACTTCAAGGAAGGGTTTAACGGGGTGAGTCTGGGTCAAATCGGGTTCCGCAGCGGTGATCGAGGGGCGTGCTGCTCCTGATACACTGTGGATACGGACTTGGCCAAGCGAGGATCGTCGCCGGTACCCACGGCGTCGCCATTGCGCCAAGTCATTAATATATCTCGCGTTTCGAGCAATTTTGAACAGCGAATCGGAGCGTTTGGGATCAAGCTTGTGCGTCCACCCTGGCTGCCGGTCATTTGGCGGCATCGCGTGTCGCGCTCACTCCTCATATCCGGGGAACCAAACGATGCCCTACTCGGGTTCATTTTCGGAGCAGATCGAGGAAATCAGCAGCGCGTTTCCCGCGATCCTCGATTGTGCGACGTGCAGGACGCCGCAGCCGATGAAGATCGACTTGCTTCCGTCTGCGCGCACCGGCGATGGAAATATCATCGTGTATCGGTGCACCGCATGTGGAGCGATCCGCGATCGCAAAGCGCGACGGGCCGGGCGAGAGGGGCAGCGATAGGGCCGCGCGCCAACTCTCCCCGCGCTATTGCCGATGTCGCTCCACCTGCGGCTTGTCGTGCAACACTGCGCTCAGCAGCGACGTATGCACTTCGATCTTTCCGTTGTAGCTGATGAAACCCAGCTTGCGGAACTTGTTCATGAAAAAACTGACCCGCGAGCGGGTGGTGCCGATCATCTCCGCCAGCGTTTCCTGGCTGATATTGGGATTGATCAGCTGCGGGCTGCCCGACTTGCCGAAATTCGCCAGCAGCAGCAGCAGTCGTGCCAGTCGCCGCTCGCTTGAATTGAACAACTGGTCGATCAGGTCCTCCTCAATCCGGCTGTTGCGGGTCAACAGATAGGACATAAACAGCTCGGAAAATTTCGGCTGTTCATGAAGGAGGCCGATCATTGCGTCCTTGGCGATCGCAGTGATGGTGCAGTCTTCCATCGCCGTCGTGGTGGCGATCCGCAGCCGATGGCCGTTCAAGCAGCCTTCGCCGAAGAACTGGCCGGGCTCCAGGATTGCAACGACTGCTTCCTTGCCCTGTTCGGACAGGACAGTGAGCTTGACCTTGCCGCTTTGAACGTAAAACACTGTATCCGCCACGTCGCCCTGCGCGAACACGTTTTCATTCTTCCGGAATTTCAGTATCGTTTTTCCCGTGCCCACCTTGGCAAGAAACCCCAAGGTGTCGAACGAGTCTTTGGCTGGTTTCGCCACAGCAGCGTCTCCTGCCTCCGTTCGGACGATGCGCAACTTTAGCGTGCCTGGCTTCATCCTTCAAATTCTACTTTCGGAATCTCGCGGTATTTTATTCCGCTTGAGCGACAGGGAGTTCCGCGGGGGCGCGTGCGGAAATTCTCACGCCGGCCGGATGAAGCGCCAAGGCAACAAGGCAGTTTCTCATCTCGTACGACTCACCCGAGAATTCGAGTACCGCCGATCGTGAAAAATTCGTTACGCGCAAGACGCGTCCGAGCGATTGTGCTCACACAACAACAGATCTCGACATTAATGGAAAGGAAGGTCTTTCTTGACCAGAGTGTTGGCGGCGGGTGTGCGCAGTATTCGAGCACACCGGTAGCCGCGTGAAACTGGGGACGTCCATTCTATGACAAAGCCTGCGTCGAAAAAATACAGCGAAGTTGATGCAAGAGCTCGCTTCGATCGAGCGCTGAATGACACGCCGAGTGCCCCGCTAAAGCTGATCCTGACCGCGACCATGAAGCGGCGTGCACTTAAAAAGAAACCAGAAAAATCCGACAAAAAAGGCCGGGAGGGGTTGCCCGTCCCGGCAATGACATCCTTTTTGCTACACGACCAGAATGATCGCGACCAGAGCTAGCGGAAATCGGCGATCACCTGGGCGTCTCGGTAGTGAGACCTTGAGCGCACAGTCCTCCGGCCTGGCGATTAGGTCAAGCGGCGGCTCCAAATTGTAAATTCCAAACGGGCTGGGGTCAGAATTCATATTTAGAGCACCGCTAAATTAGCTTAACGATGAGGGTGCAATCTCATCGCCAACGCATTCGACCGCAAGTCGCCGCGCCTGTCTGTGCAAAATTGACCAATGCGGCAAAAAGTCTAGCCGGTTGTGCTGTTTTGCGTGCATTTGGCAGATTCGCACGCTGCGGCCAGGCGACAACGGACAGCTTTGGGTATTCCGCTCATCCGATTGGGAACGTCCGGATTGCCGGCGCGTTATGTTGGTATGGAGGGCTCAACATGGCTGAGAAATTCGATCCGGCGGCGCACGACAAGCACGCCGCCAACCCGCGCGAAGCCGCATCGGCCGACCGCGATACCCATACCAAACTGGAAGCCGGTCTGATGGGCAGTTTTCCGGCATCCGATCCCGTCAGCGCGGCACAACCGGCACCGTCGAAGCCGGACGGCGACCGCGAAGCGGCTTCGCTTTGGGACAAGGTCATGGCGGTGTTTCGCTAGATCTGCAGAGGTTGATTTTGAAGTAATCGCCGCTGGCCGCGTTGAGGGATGCCTGAATGAGTAGCGAATTCGATCACGCCGTCAACGACTCGCCGCGAAGCGGTGGTTCGAAACGGGTTACGCCATTGGTGTGGGCCGCCATCGTTGTCGCCATCGTCGCGATCATCATATGGTTTGCGATCAAGCCTTGAAGCTTTGCACCGCCGATCACCTTCGCACCGGAACCATTCAAGCCAGCACGTATTACCTCTGCGATAGTTCACAAACAGAGGATCATGCAATGATGAGGCGTCTTGTCGTTATCGCCGTCGCGGCGGTTGGAATTTGCGTCGCCATGCCGGCTGGCGCGGAAGAAATCGGAGTTGGTGTCGGCCCCGGCGGCGTGACCGTGGGAACGAGCCACGGCGATCGCTATCGGGATCGCGACCGTGAGGTTATTCGCGAGCGTGACCACAGGGATCGCGATACTGTCGTGATCAGGAAGAGTCGCGATCGCGATCACGACCGGGATTACGATCGCGACCGCAAGACCGTGATCATCGACCGCTGATCTGCCATTGATCGCATTCTATCTAGCGGCCTCCTTGCGGAGGCCGTTTGCTTTTGTGGCGCCGGTTAGGTGCCATATTTTCGGATCGCGATCATCTCAATAATGCGGCGGCGGTTCGTTGGTGGCGCCGGGCGCATGAGTCTCGGCCTCGCGCAGGCGCTGGCTCAGGTCAGCCACCTGGCGCGTCAGCGCGTCGATCTTGAGCCACTGCGCGGTGATGGTCTTGTTCAGCGTCTCGATGGTTTCGTCCTGAAACGTCAGCCGCATTTCGAGCACGTCGATCCGGTCGCTGAGCGTCTTCACATCACTCATCGGAATCCTGCCCCATCGGGCGTTCCCGCAAGCCGTGGCCGAGCGCGACGCGGTCGTCGAAGACAAAACATTCGCCGCGCCAGCGGCTCTCTGCTGCCGGCACGCCCTCGAGATATCTGAGGATGCCGCCCTTGAGGTGATAGACCTCGGCGAAACCACGCGCGAGCAGATAGGCGCTGGCCTTTTCGCAGCGAATGCCGCCGGTGCAGAACATCGCGACCCTCCGATGTTTCGCGGGGTCGAGATGGCGCGCGGCAAAATCCTTGAATTGCCCGAAGCTCTGGATGCCGGGATCGACAGCACCCGGAAATGTGCCCATCGCCACCTCGAACGCGTTGCGGGTGTCGATCACCAGCGTGTCCGCCGATGCGATCAGCGCGTTCCAGTCGGCGGGGTCGACATAGATCCCGACCTGCCGCGTCGGATCGGCCTCCGTGTAGCCGAGAGTGACGATCTCCTTTTTCAACCTGATCTTGAGACGCTGAAACGGCATCGCCGCGGCATGCGAGTATTTCAATTCGAGGCTGTCGAGTCGGCCGCCAAACAGCGCGCCGCGCTGCAATTCTTCAACCAGTGCGGCAATTCCCTCGGCCCTGCCGGCAAGCGTACCGTTGATGCCTTCGTGGGCCAGCAGCACGCTGCCCTTCAGCCTGAGTTCGGCGCAGATCGCGCGCAGCGGCTCGCGCAGTTCCCGGAAATCCGGCAACGCGGCGAATTGATAGAAGGCGGCGACCCTGTGTGACATCGCCGTGGTTTATCAGGAGGGAGGGGACGCAATCAACACATACGGCGTCGTCCCGGCGAAGGCCGGGACCCATACGCCGTGCCGTGGCGGTCAGAAAATGGAGCCAATAGCCTTTGCTGCAACGAACATCGGTGGCTGTGGGTCCTGGCCTTCGCCGTGACGACGATGCTATGCGTCTCCAAGCATTGCCCATCACCTCACGAATATGCCATGTAAACCGGTGCTTAGAGAACAACGGTAAAACCGCAAAGTGAGTAATTTGGCATGAGGAATTTCCATCTCGCCGGCCGGTCGACGGTCCACGCCCAAAATGGGATGGTGGCGACGTCGCATCCGCTGGCGGCGTTGACGGCGATCGAGGTGCTGCGTTCCGGCGGCACCGCCGCCGACGCCGCCGTGGCGGCCTGTGCGCTGCTCGGCGTGATCGAGCCGCAATCCACCGGGATCGGCGGCGATTGCTTTGCGCTGGTTCAGCCCAGGGGCGAGGGCAAGATCGTCTCCTACAACGGCTCCGGCCGCGCGCCGCAGGCTGCGATGCCTGAATGGTACCTCGAGCGCAACATCCGTGCGATCCCGCTGACATCGGCGCACGCCGTCAGCATTCCCGGTGCGATCGATGCCTGGGCAACCATCCTGCGCGATCATGGCAAGCTTGGGCTCGATCGCCTGCTGCAGCCAGCGATCAAGGCCGCGGAAGAAGGTTATGTCGTAGCACCCCGCATCGCCTTCGACTGGAAGAACCAGTTCGACAAGTTGAAGAACGGCACCAACACCGAGCGCTATCTGCTGCCGCACGGCAAGCCGGCGGCCGCCGGCGACGTGATCAGGCAGCCCGAGCTCGGCCAGACGCTGCGGGCGATTGCAAAAAGCGGCCGCGACGCGTTTTACAAAGGTGCCATCGCCGAGGATATGGTCGAGACTTTGCGCGGCATAGGCGGGCTGCATACGCTCGACGATTTCGCCACACATACCACCGAAATCACGACGCCGATCGGCACCATGTACAAGGGCTTCGACGTCTGGCAGTGCCCGCCGAACGGTCCGGGCATCACCATGCTGGTGATGCTGAACATCCTGGCGCGCTTCGATCTGACAAAATTCCCGGCCCTGAGCGTCGAGCGGTTTCACCTCGAGGCGGAAGCGGCGCGGGCCGCCTACATGATGCGCGAGCAGTACATCGGCGATCCCAGCCATGTCGATGTTGATGTGGTCCGGATCCTGGCCAAGGAATTTGCCGAGGAGCACGCCGGCAAGATCAGCATGGACCGGCTGCGCGATCTGCCGAACGTGGCGCCGCCGATGAATCCCTCGACGGTCTACATCACCGTGGTGGACAGCAACCGCAACGTTTGTTCGTTCATCAATTCGATCGCCCACTCGTTCGGTTCGGCGATTGTCTCCAACAAGACCGGCATTCTCCTGCAAAATCGCGGCGGCGGTTTCCGCATTCAGCCTGGTCATCCCAATTGCATCGCGCCGGGCAAGCGGCCGCTGCACACCATCATTCCGTCACTGGTTACCAAGGCCGGCCGGTCGGTGATGCCGTTCGGCGTGATGGGCGGGCAATATCAGCCGGTCGGGCAGGTGCATGTGCTGACCAACATGCTCGACTACGGTTGCGACCTGCAGGAGGCGATCGATATGCCGCGCGGCCTGCATTACGAAGGCGTCTACCAGCTCGAGGATGGCGTGCCGGCCGATATCGTCGAGGGCCTGAAGAGGCTCGGGCATCAGACCACCAGCGTGGTCGGGCCGCTCGGCGGCGGTCAGGCGATCTGGATCGACTGGGACGAGGGCACGCTCACGGGCGGTTCCGATCCACGCAAGGACGGCTGCGCGCTTGGGTATTGAGCACCCTGCGGAACCTTCGCGCCGCCGATGGCGTCGCTTAGCATAGCTGGACCGCAGTCCGGAACATGCTTCGTTTCCGGGCATTGACCTCAAGGAGGAGCCAATGCCCATTTTTCATTTCGACATCGCTGACGGTGTCCGGCTCGAAGATCCGGTTGGATTGGATTGCAAAAACGAGCACGACGCCAAGAAAACCGCCGACCTGATCGCCCGTCAAATCGCCATTGACCTTGATGACGGCCACCAGGGTCGATGCGTGGTCGTGATCGACGAAGCCGGCTCTGAAATCTACAAAAAGGAAGTCAAGGATTAGTGCCCCATCGCGCGTGCCGCGATTCTGTTCCATCAGCGAAAGTTTATCGCAGTTGTTGCCCTGAAGCGACCGGTTCGGAACCAGACCTCATTGTTCTGGTTAAAGCGATCAGGCGCAAGGCGTCGCGTCCAGACTACCGCCCACTGCTTGAGGTTGTTATCAGCGTTCTTGACACAGACGATACCGAACAGGCCGACCTGCGCGGCGGCCGCTCGCCCTGGTTTGCGGCAGGCCGGCATGCTGCCCGTCTCGACCTCGCTGAGGACATCAAATGCGATGCGCTGATTGTCGGCGGCGGGATTACCGGATCGCTCGTCGCCGAACGCCTCACGCGGCAGGGGCTGGATGTCGTTATCATCGATCGTGAGCTTCCTGGTCACGGCAGCACGGCTGCGTCGACGTCCATGCTGCTATGGGAAATCGACTGCTCCCTCACCGAACTGACGGAAACCTACGGCTTCGAACGGGCGTCGCGCGCCTACCTGGCAAGCCTGCATGCCGTCGCCGGATTGACATCGCTGGTGCTCAAGCTCGGTCTTCCCTGCGAGATGCGCGACAAGGATTCCCTTTTTCTGGCCGCCGGTAGCACCAGCAAGGAGCTGCTTGGCGAGCATCAGCTTCGCCAACGCGCCGGTTTGCCGGGCGATTTCCTTGACCATGCGACCTTGCTCGATGTCTTCGGAATTACACGTGCCGGCGCCATCGTGTCGCCGGGTGCCGCGGATGCCGACCCGATGCAATTGGCCCGCGGGCTGCTGCGGATCGCGGTAGCGCGCGGCGCCCATGTGTTCGAGGGCGAGGCGGTTGAATTCGATACCGCCGCGCGCTCGGTCGGCGTTCAATTGAAGAATGGCCGTCTGATCGAGGCGCGGTCGGTGATTCTGGCGACCGGCTATGTCATGCCCTCGATCATTCAGTCGACCGTGCAGGCGATCTCGTCGAGCTGGGCCATTGCAACCACGCCGCAGCCGCAAAATATCTGGAAAGGGGGCGCGCTGATCTGGGAAGACAGCAAGGACTATCTCTACGCCAGAACCACCACCGCCGGACGAATCATCATCGGCGGCGAGGATAGCGACGAGGTTGTCGAGCCCGATGCGCGCGATCGCCTGATCCCGGAGAAGTCGCGCGTGCTGGCGCGCAGGCTCGCCGCGCTCTGGCCGGCCGCGAATATCGACATCGAATGCCGCTGGTCCGGAACCTTCGACACCACCAGCGACGGATTGCCGTTGATCGGTCCGGTCCCCGGCGCGAAAGGCGTCTACGCCGCCTACGGGTATGGCGGCAACGGCATCACATTCAGTTTTCTCGCGGCGCAGTTGATCGGTGACCTGATCGCGGGTTCGACCTCGCAGCTGGTGAGTGACTTCGCGCTCGATCGGGACGGCAGACCGACCGTGGGTTGACGGGCGCACGGGGGATACGGAACTCGCAGGATCGCGGCGAATTGTTGGTCGCATAACCCGTTTCGGGGTCGCATGTTTAACGGAGAACGATGTGAGACTGTTCTTAAAAGATAGCGCCAACCATTCGATCGTGGCTCTCGGCTTGTTGCTGTTGACGGGTCCCGCCCTCGCGCAGTCGGTCGGCGAAAAGACCGGCGTCAATTCTGCCCTTGGCATCAGCCCGACAACGGCTGATTTCGTCAAGGAGGTCGCGATGTCAGATATGTTCGAGGTCGAGTCCAATACGCTCGCGCAGGACAAGGGCAACGCGCTGGAAAAGAAGTTTGCCGCTCAGATGGTCACTGACCACACCAAGACCAGCACCGAGCTCAAGAGCCTTGTCAGCAGCGGCAAGGTCAAGGCCGAACTGCCGGTCGCGCTTGACGGTTCGCACCAGGGCAAACTCGACAAGCTCAGGGATGCAGGCGGCAAGGATTTCAGCTCGGCTTTCGATTCGATGCAGGTCAGCGCGCACAGGGACGCGGTGTCGCTGTTCGAGCGTTATTCAAAGCGTGGCGACAATGCGGACCTGAGGAATTGGGCCGGAAAGACGCTGCCCGCGCTGAAGCATCATCTCAAGATGGCGCAGGGCCTGAAGAAATGATGGCTCGACAATGATCGATGAGGGGCCGCGTGATTTGAGGCTTGATTTCGTTCCAGATAATCGCCGGGTGGAGTTTTTCAGCCCGGCGCATTTGCGCGTGTCAATGGGTGGAAACGCCGGTGGCGTTGGGCTAGACCCGCTCCGATGATTGAGGGAAGGTGCCCAAAGATGCGACGTTTTCAGCGTGCAAAAATGCCGATGGCAGCAGCGATTGCAATGACACTCGCGGCTGTGCCATTGGCGTGTGTATCCACCATAGCAGCGGCCCAGACCGCGGGAAAAACCATGACCACAGCTTCAGGCTTGCAGATGATTGACAGCACGGTCGGCACCGGCGCTACGCCGAAGCCCGGTCAGATTTGCGTCATGCATTACACCGGCTGGCTTTATGAGAACGGGCAGAAGGGCAAGAAATTCGACTCTTCGGTCGATCGCAACGAGCCGTTCGAGTTTCCGATCGGGCAGCGCAGGGTGATTGCCGGCTGGGATGAAGGCGTCGCCACCATGAAAGTCGGCGGCAAGCGTACCCTGATCATTCCGCCCGCGCTGGGCTACGGCGCCCGCGGCGCCGGCGGCGCCATTCCTCCGAACGCGACGCTGATGTTCGACGTCGAGTTGCTCGACGTGAAGGGGTAGACAGTCTTCGTCTAAATTCGTCATGGCCGGGCTTGTTGTTCGGCCGGCCACGTCTTTCTTGGTAACAAGGAAGAAAGACGTGGCCGGGTATGACGACCAAAGCGAGTGGTGAAGTTAATCAAAGAAAAAGACCGGCCCCAAAGGACCGGTCTTTCGCCATTCAAAATCGATCAACGTCGATCAGAGGTTCTTGTTCGCAGCGGCAGCCGCCTTGTTGACGGCGTCCTTTGTCGCTTCCTTGGCGTCGCCCAAGGCCTGCTGGCCCTTGCCTTTGATTTCCTGAATCGCGCCCTCGCCCTGCAACCTGTCGGAGCCGACGGCTTCGCCGACGCCCTGCTTGGCCTTGCCGATGGCCTCATTGGTGGCGCCTTTAACCTTGTCTGCCGTGCTACCCATCATTGTTCTCCTTGCGTCGGTTGAGCTTCACCGAGACAAGCCCAAAATGCAGCGAAAGTTCCTAATCCTGGCTGGTTTGCGATCACGGTATTATGTACCGTTCGCGAACAAGACTTAGCGGAAAGCAGCACGATGACTGGCTCTCACGACCATACCCATTCCGATCATTCCCACGATCACGATGACGCGCAGCGCTGGAAGCATGATGGCGTCCGGGTCATTCCCGGCGATCAACTCGATCCCAACGTGCCGTCGACCGCGGGCATGGACCGCAAGGCCGCGATCAATTTCGCGCGGGTTGGCGCGCAGAAATTATGGGCGGGGACCGTGACCATCAAACCGGACGCCAAGACCGGCGCGCATCACCACGGCCATCTCGAAAGCATCATCTATGTGGTGCGCGGCAAGGCGCGGATGCGCTGGGGTGAGCATTTGCAATTCATGGCCGAGGCCAACCCCGGCGACTTCATTTTCATTCCGCCCTATGTGCCGCATCAGGAGATCAACGCCAGCCCCGACCAGGCGCTGGAATGCGTGCTGGTGCGCAGCGACGGCGAGGCGGTCGCGATCAATCTTGATATCGAGCCGGTGGAAAAACCGGAAACGGTGCTGTGGGTCGATCCCGTGCACCGCGACCCGGCGGAGACGAAGTAGGTTTCATCGCGTCATTCCGGGGCGCGAGCCTTGCGGAAAAATTGATGCGAGCATCAATTTTGCGCTGGGCGAGCGAGCCCGGAATCCATAACCACGACCGGGAGTATGGATTCCGGGCCTGTCGCCTCAGGTCGGCAATTGCCGACCGAAGGCGCATCCCGGAATGACGGCTTCCATTACGCGAACACGCTGTGATCCATGGTCGCGTTCGGCACCACATAGCCGTAGCGTGTGTTTGAAGGCTCGGGTCCCGCCTTCTCGTATTCTGCTTTCATCATCGCGAAGCGGTCGCCCTTGAGTTCGAGCATCGCGCGCTTCGGCTGGATATCGTAGAGCCGCGCATTGTTGCCGCCGAAGATTGCTGATTTGACCGGGCCGTCGGCGGCGCCGAGCGGGGCGTAGCCGAATTTCTTCTGCATGGCTTCCGGGATCTCGAGACGGCGCAGGCCTTCGATCTGCCATTGCGGTGCGCCGGTCCACAGCGCATCGGTACCCCAGCAGACGTGATCGGCGCCCAGCCCCTTGATCAGGGTGCCCATCAAGGCGGCGCAAACGTTCGGCTCTGCTACCAGCGTGGTCGCGAACAACTGGCCGACGTCGCCATAGACATTGTTGACGCCGTACTGGGCGGGAATGTCGGCAAGGTCGCTGGTCCAGGAAATCCGCCCGGTGCGGTCGAACTCGGCCAGCGCCTGCTTCGGATCGCCACCGACATGGCGATAGGCCGAGTGATAGATGACAAAATTGAGCTGCGGCCAGTCCTTGGCGGCCTGGCCGACATCGGCGACGTCGGCGAAGCCGCGCAGGTTCGGGTACTGCTTTTCGACTCCCGGTGCGAACAGGCCTTTGTGAATGCAGACATTCTTGATGCCGGCCTTCACCATTTTCTCGTAGCCCTTGTAGGCGACTTTCTCGTCGTCCATCCGCCATGGATAGCGGCTGATCTCCTTGTGGGTGTTGTCGCCGACGGTGTAGCCCTTGCAGGACTCCGGCTTGAGCGCGAGACCGGCGTCGAGCTTGTCGAGCCAGCCGGGCTGCCCGGGCGTGAAGATCATGTGGCAAAACACCCGCCGCGAGCCGGCCTCGTCGTTGATCTTCTTGCGCGCGTCGGCCATCTGCTCGTTGGTCAGGAACCAGTCCTGCTCGATGTCTGACGGAGCCGAGGAGATCAGCGAGATCTTGGTGTCGCTGTCGAGGAACATCTCTTTTTTGTAGTTGTTGAATTTCAGGTCCTCGATGGTCTGCTCGTGATCGCTGAGTTGCTTGTTCCAGCCGGCCTTGCCCACGGCCTTGCGCATGTCGACGAACGTCATGACGCGGGTGTCGTCGCGCAGGAAATGCGTGTGCATGTCCATGATGAACTGGTCCTTGAGCGCGCTGGCGCGCTCCTCAGCCATCGCGGGCGTGGCGGCTTCGGCGCGTGTCACATCGAACAGCGGTCCGTAAACTTCGTTCATTGCCACAAAGGACGCGGCCATGCCGGCGGCGGTCTGAAAAAACCGGCGGCGGTTCAAGCCTTGCTTGCCGCCGAGATCGTCGGCCATCGCCAGCAGCCGGGCCTCGACGTCGCGTTGCCGCTCGTTCTGCGGGTCGGGATAAAATTCGTCGCTTGCCACGATCTGGGTCGGGATCGGCGTCCGGTACTGACACAGTTCAGACGGCATCAATGCGGCAAGTTCTGCATCGGTCAGTTGGTTGCTCACGATTTTTTCTCCCTGGTGGGCTGCCGGATTTTTCCGGTCGGACACGGCCGAAAGACTAGACCTCTATTTGGCGGGAGCAAGGCTGTTGCGGGCTCGGCAGTGTCCATTTGTTGCGCACCGCAGCGCAGCGTGGCTTCCGCGAAACGGGAGGATTTGCTAGAACACGCAACCAAGCTCTTGAGAGTTCGAGTGCAGGGTGCGCACGTTGCAGCGCCGCAGGGCCGCGTAAGATTCGCAAAAAGGCCTCGTCTGAACAGGCCTTGTCTGATTGGAGGACACCATGAAGAAGTTCGATTCCCTGCTGGCGCGGCGCACGGTCCTCAAGGGGGCCGGGCTTGGCCTCGTGGCCGGAGGATTCGCGGCCGCGTTGCCTGCGCCAGGCGCGAGCGCGGCGGGTTCCGAGGGCGGCGAGATCTGGAGCAGCGAATACTGGGCCAAGAAAGGCGATATTCCGCTGTGGATGTATCGCAAGCGGGTGGGGGCGCCGAAGGCCGGCGAGCCTTCGCGGCCTGTCCTGTTTTTTGTTCATGGCTCGTCGGTGACATCAAGGGTGTTCGACCTCCACGTGCCCGGGCATGGCGAGTATTCGGCGATGGACGAATTCGCCCGCTATGGGTTCGACTGCTGGACCATGGATCATGAGAATTACGGCAAGTCGGGGCGCACCTCCGGCAATGCCGACATCGCCAGCGGTGTCGAGGATCTGAAGGCGGCGGTTGAGGTCGTTACCCGCGAAACCGGCCGGCGGAAATTCCATTTCCTCGGCGAATCCTCCGGCGCGCTGCGCGCCGGCGCCTATGCCATGGTGGCGCCCGAGCGTGCCGACCGGCTGGTGTTCGCGGCGTTCACCTACAAGGGCGAGGGATCGCCGACATTGACCAAGCGCGCCGAGCAGCTGGCCTATTTCCGCTCGCACAACATGCGCAAGCGCGATCGCGACATGATCCGCTCGATCGCCACCCGCGACAAGCCGGGCACCAGCGATCCCGCCGCGGTCGAGGTGCTGGCGGATGTGGAGATGCAGTTCGGCGATCAGGTTCCGACCGGCACCTATCTCGACATGACGGCCAATCTGCCGGTGGTGCATCCGCAGAAGGTGCTTTCGCCGGTGCTTCTGGTGCGCGGCGAATATGACGGCATCGCCACCGTCGCCGACCTCGAGGAGTTTTTCAATCTGCTGCCGAACGGTGACCGCCAGTTCGTTATCCTGCCGGGAACGGCTCACTCGGTTGCGCTTGCCACCAACCGCCAGTTGTTCTGGCACGTGACCCGCGCGTTTCTCACCATGCCGACGCCGATCGCGACGTGATATGAAGGTGAGTAATTAGCGCTCTGTTGCAAAAATCGTCATGCCCGGCCTTGTGCCGCGCATCCACGTCTTAGGATACAGATGAAGAAAGGACGTGGATGGCCGGGACAAAGCCCGGCCATGACGAAGACTGACTGTTTGCCGGGAAATTCGTAGTCAAAATAATTTAAACAGGCTGTCGGATTGGTCTCTGCCCGTCCGTCCTCGGGTGGAACCTTTCGAAAGGAGCCTGCCATGGCCAAACTGATTTTCGTCAATCTGCCCGTCAGCGATCTCGCCCGCGCCACCGCCTTCTATCAGGCCGTCGGCGCCGAAAAGAACGAGCAATTCTGCGACGGGACCGCGTCCTGCATGGTGTTTTCCGAAACCATTCACGCCATGTTGCTGACCCACGACAAATTCAGCCAGTTCACACCCAGGAAGATCGCCGATGCGAAGACCTCAACCGAGGTGCTGATCTGCATCTCCGCCGACAGCCGCGACGCCGTCGATGACATGGTCGGCAAGGCGCAAGCCGCGGGCGGCGGCGTCGATCCGTGTCCCAGGCAGGACTACGGCTTCATGTATGGCCGCAGTTTCGAGGATCCCGACGGTCACATCTGGGAAGTGATGTGGATGGACGTCGAGGCGGCGACCGCAGCCCAATCCGCCATGGCCGACGCCTGATTTGAAATTCATCACGCATGGAGCTTATGCATTGAAGCGGGAATGACGTCACGGCGGACGCGCCGATACGGCCATCCGCAACTCGTCAGTAATTGACGCGCAATCCGACGCCGCCGTGGATGGTGTTGCCGACCGGCTGCGGGCCCGCTGTTCCGTTGACGAACAGGTCGGCGACCCAGCCCTTGGCGACCCGCAAGCCGAGCCGGCCGCCATATTCGAACCAGCTTTGGTTTCCGATCGTCGGCGCCACGGTGCCGTCACTACTGGTCACGGTGGCGACGAGGCCGGAATGGTTCGCGAAGGACTGCACGAATCCGCCATTGATGTTGCCCTCGACGTTGTCGGCGAACAGATGCGTCCACTGTCCGCCGACCTTGACGAGATTGGTCTTGTCGGTGCCGGTCGCGATCGTGGCGTCGAACGGATTGAACGCGACGGTCTGGTCCGAGTAACCCCCGACCCGTTGCCACAGCTGCCAGACCTCGACGGATGCGGCGATCTCGTCGCGCGGTGAGATTCGATTGATCCAGCCGGCCCGGCCGTAGGCTCCATAGTTCTGGCTGCTGGTTTGGCCATCGACCGTAACCGGGCCAAAGTTCGTCACGTAGCTGCGGCGATAGCGCACCTTCTCGGACGGCGACAGGATGGTGCCGATATCGAAGAACGGCCGTGACGATCCCCAGTCGGTGAAATCGTAGCGAAGCGCGAACGCGCCGATCGGGGCGCTGGTGACGCTGTATCCGCCCTCGCTGAATTGGGTGTAGGCGATGCCGGCCAGCAGCGACAGATTGGGGGTAAGTTCCTTGCGGCCGTGAATGCCGGTTGAGAACGATCCCGCCGACCCGAACGCGCTGACGCAGTCGCTGCAGTTGATCTGCTCATTGACGCCAAGCAGCACCGTGCCCAGCACGCGGTGGGTAATCATCTGGTTGAAGCGCTGCTTGCCCAGGTCGTTGATCGATCCAGTGCTGGAACCTGCGCCGGTCACCGCTGGCGGCGCGCGCTCTCCCTCACAGCCCTCGGAACACTCCTGCTGCGCCGACGCGGGTGATGGTTGCAACTGAACCACGAACCAGACCGCCGCAGTCAGCGCGGCCGATACGATAAAGCGATGTGTAAAGTTTGCCATGGTCAGCGCCCGCACAGCATGCCGGTGGGATCATCGGCAGGGGGGGTGGCATCCGCAAAATTCGTGTTGGCACAAAGCCCCGCCGCCGCGCCACAGGTCGCAGCGAAGGTCCAGGGCGAGTTGTTGGTCTTCTGAAGCGTGGCCTTGCCGCCCGTCGAGGTGATGATGGCGGTTTCGCCGGGCTGGGTCAGCTCGAGGCACTGGCCGCCGGTAGCGCAGACGCGCGATGCGCCCTCCTGCAGCACCACGGTGGTCTTGCCCCGCTGCGACAAGATATCGAGGATGGTGCCGCGCACGCCGATGGTCGCGACCGACGTTGTGATCTTGTACGCGGTCTTCTCCGAGTGTCCGGTGACGAAGCGAAACGCACCGGTCGTCAATCTGATCGCGATATCGCGATAGGTGTGCTCGTCGTTGAAAACGGTGCGGTCGAGTTTGATCGTCGCGCTGGGACCGAGCGACAGATTGGTGCTGTCGGCCATCACCAGCCGCGCCGCGCTGTCAAGACCAGTGCGCACGATTTCGTCGCGGAGCACGCCGTCGCCGACATTGATCTGGCTGCTCGCCGATCCCATGACGCGGACGACTTCATTTTTGACGACGGCCGCTTCGCCGACGCGGGCCTGCGCGTGCGCGGGGCTTGCGGCAAAGCCAGCTGCCATGCACAGCGCGGAAATAGGAAGCACGCAAAAACGCAAACTCATTTCAAATACCGCACGATCAATTATCCCCCATCGTACCGGACCGTGCGTGCGCGCGATATTGTATATTTACAACATGTGGCGCATAACCAACCACTTGATTGGTGCAGGTGAAAGCCGAATACGTTCAATGCAATGGACTAAAAAAATCTGTCCCGCTACATCCGATCGTAGGACGCCATGATCTGCAATCTGTGACCAGCTTGCGCGAATCGCCTTCCGTTTCCGATCATTTCAACTCCACGGAACGCTGTTACCGCTGTCATCATCTTCTTTGCCGCGCACTTCGCGCTTCTGGTCAACGTGACGACACCGGAAAAATTCTATTTTGATGAAGTGCATGATGTACCGGCCGCGCGGCAAATGCTTGAGCCGGTCAAGCCGGCGCCGATGCTCAATCCGATGCATCTCGTAGACGGCAATATCGGTGGCCGGTCGTGGCGGCGGGCGTAGCGCGGGCTCTACCCGAGTTTGGCAAACATCACGGTCCAAGTCGGCAACCACCGACCTGGACCGTCGTTACATCCGTTCTCAAATCCGCCTGCCGCACGCGGGCGCGCGGCGGGCGCTGCACCTGTCAATTCGACGCGGTCTTGCCATCCATGTTGACGACCTGAACGCGGCGGTTGACCGCGTCCGTCGGCGCGCTCGGATCCTTCGGCTTGCTCTTGCCGTAGCCGACCGTGACCAGATCGGCACTGGCGATGCCGTACTTGTCGGTGAGGTAGCGCTTGATCGAATCGGCGCGGCGTTCGGAGAGGCCCTGGTTATATTCTTCGGTGCCGATCGCATCGGTATGACCGGCTACCACGAATGTCGAACCTTTGAGATCCGGATTCGAGAGCGCCTTGCCCAGTTCCTGCACCGCAGACAGCGAGGTCTTGCTGATCTCGGCCGAATTGTAGTCGAACCGAATCTCGAGATCGATTTTCGGTTTGGCTGAAGCGATCTCCGCGATTTGCTCGCGCTCGTTTAACGAGAGCGATCGGGTGTTCCTGTTGCGCACCTGTCCGACGAAGCTGATCTCCTTGGCTCTCGCCGCGGCATCGGTCTGCGGTGCGGCGGCCGACAGGCCGCGCGTCGGCGACTTGGCGCGCAGCGCATTGACGATTTGATCCGCCGAGACATTACTGTCGGCGGCAAAGGCAAAACCCGCCGTCATCGACAGCGCGGCACCGAGCGCAATAGCCTTGAGGGCGGAAAGTCCATGAAAGCTGGTCATTGTCGTATCCTCGTTGTGACGTCTGAATCGTTTTGACGGTCAGACCATAGGACGAGGAGGGCGCGGTGAATGTGACATGCGTCACGCTGCGAAATCGCTTTGTTTTTGCAACGATTTCAACGCCAATGTAAGCGCGGCGCCCAGATTGAAACCACGGAAGCCCCGCATGGCGTCCTCCTTTTCAACTGCAACGTTGGGCAGCCTCGGCATAATCCTGAGCGAGTGAAGACCCGGTATTCTGGTTCCCCAATTTTTCCTGATCGCCGGCTATCGCCGCGTCCCGCAAGTCGGTTCGAACGCGCTAGTCTCGGCTGCAACCGGCGCGCTGATTCGCGGCGGCGATCCTGGTCTCGCAGCCGTCGCCGGAACGCCGATGTGCGAACAACAAATCGGCTAGATGGGCGGGTAACAAAACCGTTCACCAAGAAAAATCGAAAACGCGAAAAAGCGAAGTGGCCTCGGCCTTGTTTCAGTCACCGAAAAGACCAATCGAATATCAGGGATATCGGGCTGTCACGCCGGATCGCGCGCCCTTGGGAAACTCGATGCCCATATTGATCGGCGCCGCCATGATCGCTGCCGCAATCTTGTTGTCCACGCTGGTTACGGCGATGGGAACCCGATTCGTGGGGATGGAAAGTCCGACCGAGGAAACCGTGTGGCTGGTCGATCGGCTGACCGGCAGCGTTTACAAATGCCAGGCCCCGGAACGCGGCAAGGCGTCATGCGAGGCGGAGATCGCGACGGGGGCGATCGGCGAGCGATCAAAACACTGATCGGGAATCCGTTCGAAGCCCGGCTGACGGTCATCGGTCAGGCCGTTGCGGTATCAGCAGATTCGAAAAGCCCCGGCTGATGCCGGGGCGCTGTCAGGAACGCCTCGCTGCCAGGCACATGGCCAGCGCTGTAACCGTATCGATTACTCCTTCTTTTTCTTCGTCATTTTCCGCTCTCTCTTCGCCATGCCGTCCTTGGCCGTCATGCTCGCGGGCGCGGTCGCATCCGAGCCCGATTTGGCCGCGGCGCCACCGCTGGTGCCGCTGGCGCCTCCGGTTTGGGCAAACGCCGCGCTGGAGCACGCCACAGCCGCGGCGGCGACCGGAATCAAGATCTTTCGCATTCAAGCCTCCTTTGTTTTCGGCGGTGGCTAACTCATTGCGCGACACCAGGTTCCGTTGCATCGCAGCACACAAAAATTTGTTCCGTTGGAAACGCTTTGGCCGACGAAAGCGTATTTCGTTAGCCAGTAATATGCTGGTTTCATTCTCAGGGAGGGTATTGATGAGGATTTTGATCACCGCCGCGATGTTTTCGGCTCTGGCATTCACACCTGCTTCCGCGGCAATGATGGCCTGCACGGGAGACAACATGGCCAAGACCACCACCATGATGACGGCCATGCCGGAGGGCCCCGGTAAGATGGGTATGGGCAAGGAAATGGGCATGGCCAACACGGAAATGAGCAAGGGCAACATGCGCGGCGCCTGCATGCATTACATGAAGGCCCAGAAGATGAGCGCGATGAAGTGAAACCGAAACTGTAATCATTCAGCCGCGCTGCCCTCGGCGGCGCGGCTTCTTTTGTGTCCTGCGAACCAGCGACTGGCGCATTTCCCGAAATCTGCGGCTCCTCACATCGGCGAATCCGGCTACATTGCCGTCATGCCCCGCGCCAATAAACCCCATCCCCTGACCAAGACGGAAGCCAGGCAGGTCTGGCTGCGCGCCCAGCAGCTCGATAGCTCCACGCCTTTCGGCGAGGGGCCGCAGGCGACGGCCGCGGCGGTGGAGCATCTCGGCTATGTGCAGATCGACACCATCAATGTCATCGAGCGGTCCCACCACCATATTCTGTGGACCCGCATCCCCAACTATCAACGCGCGGATCTGCGCCAGGCCCAAAGCGTCGACAAGACGATCTTCGAATACTGGACGCATGCCTTGTCCTACGTGCCGGCAAAGGATCTGCGCTTCTTTCTTCCCGCCATGAGGCGGCACCGGCGCGAGGGCCATAAATGGCTGAACTCGGTCAAGCCGGCGGATTTGCGCAAGGTGTTGAGGCTGATCCGGCGGGATGGCGCGCTGACCATCCGCGACATCGACGACGACGTGCTGGTGGACAAGGAGCATCTGTGGGCGAGCCGCAAGCCGTCGAAGCGGGCGCTGCAACTGGCGTTCTACACCGGCGTGCTCACGATCTCCGAGCGCAACGGCATGCTCAAGACGTACGACCTGATGGCGCGGCATTTCGGCTGGGACCGGCCGCCGAAGCCCGCCTCCGCGAAGGAAGCCTCCATTTATTTGCTCGACCGCGCGCTGCGCTCGCAGGGGCTCGTAAGCCTGGATTCGATCTGCCATCTCGATGCGCCGAGCAAGCCTTCGATCCGGCGATTGATCGCGGCAAGAGTCCGCCGCGGGGAACTGGTGCCGGTCGCGCTCGAAGGCGCCGGCAAGCAGGAGCATTGGGCGCGCCCGGAGGCGCTGGAGACGTCGGACGGCGGCGCCTTTGAACTGGTGCATATTCTCTCGCCGTTCGATCCGCTCATCATCCAGCGCAAGCGGACCGAACTGTTCTTCGGGTATGGGCATCGCTTCGAGGCCTATGTGCCGAAGGAGAAGCGTGTGTTCGGTTATTTCGCGCTGCCGGTTCTGGTCGGCAACGACATCGTCGCCGCGCTCGACCTCAAGACCGATCGCAAGAGCCGCAAGCTGCTGCTGCAGAAATGGAGCTGGGTCGGCGCCGCGCCGAGGGGTGCGCGCAAGGACTTAAAACGCCGCATCGAGGAAGAGCTGCACCGTTTCGAGCGGTTTCAACTGGCGGAGTGAGGGGAGTGTTGTGCTGAAAGCCTTGTTCTTGTGAAGGCCGACGTTCCCAGGCGATCGAGGATCATCGCCAGCATAATGCCGACGCCATGAGCGAGCATGTTCCATGGCGAGAACACGCGGCCGAGCAATAGGCGCCCGCAGTCGTCAGCCGGAAATCGTCGAGCCACGGGGTGTGCACAAGGCGAAGCAGCTCGACGCAGACCGCAAGCAAGACCGAGATCAGCGCAATGCGCCAACGCGACTGACCGGGAGCGGCAACCGCCACCAGAAAGAACACCATCGTTCCCCACAGCATCGACCCGCCATACTTCACGAGCACGGACGGCAGCCGGAGACCGAGCCCAAACTTGCGCAAGGCGAGACCGCAGACGATGATCAACAGGCACAGGCAGGCGCGCCTGATCGTCGCGGTGCCGAGAGTGCGCGTTGGCATCGGCTGATCCGACGTTGCGTTCAGCACGGCAGCGGCCCGTCGGCAACCGGAATCGTCAGCTCGAAGGCCGTTCCCTGTTCGCAATCGACCAGCCGGACCGCGCCGCCATGGGCGTCGAGCATGGCGCGAACGATCGCAAGACCCATCCCGGTTCCGCCGCTGTCGCGGCGGGTCGTGAAGAAGCTGTCGAATATTTGCGTCCTGTTGTTGGGCGAGACGCCCTCGCCATTGTCGATCACTTTCACCAGCAGCGAATTTCCTTGCTGCGCCGCGGAGATATCGAGCGTGGAGCTGCCATGGCGCATGGCGTTGTCGGCGAGATTGGAAAAAATGATGGTGGCATTTTCTTCGGAAACGCGCATGGGAGTGTCGAGGTCGCCGCTCGCGCGGATATCGAGCGAAGGGAAGGCCGAACGCAAACCGGTTATCGAAGCCGACAGCTTGGCGGCGCCGACCGCGACGGGATTCTCGGCGCGGGCTAAATCGCGCAGACGGCCCGAGATTTGTGCCAGCCGGTCGGCGTCGGCGATGATGTTATCGAGAAACTTGCGCTTGTCCTTGTCGGTCATGGTTGGCGTCGTCGCGTCGATGTCGTCGCGCAACAGCTCGGCGGCCCCCTGAATCGACGTCAGCGGCGATTTCAATTCGTGCGACACATGGGTGGCGAAGGTCGAGATAAAGCTGGAGCGCGTATTCAGCCGTCGCGCCATTTCGAGAAAGCTTTGCGACAGCCGGGCGAATTCGCTGGTGCCGTGACGCTTGAGCGGCCGGAGGGCGTTGCGGTCGCCCTTGCCGACCAGGTTGGTGCGTTCGACCAGCTCCCGCATCGGTTCGGTGATCGTCCGATGAAACAGGAATCCGATCAGCAGCGTCGGCACGATCATGGAGAACACCGCCAGGACAAGTTTCTTGCGCCGTTCATACAGGTACTTGAAGACGTTGCTGGGCGTGCGCGAGGCATAAACAACCCCCGCCACCTGATCGCGCACGATGACCGGCATCGCGGTAAAGACGCGCATGCCGGTACCGCGGCTCATCGAATAGAGCGACGGCTGCTGATGCTTGGAGATGCGCACGCGCAGGGCGCCGCTGAAGCGTCCCTGCAGCGCTTCGCTTACTTCCTCGAGATGCGCGAGCGACAGGCCGACTTCGTCGCGGCCAGCAATGACGATGCCGTTCGGATCGAGTAGCCGAAACCCCGCCAGGGTCACATTCTGCGTCGCGATCAGATCGGGTATCATGCGCGCGCCGAGAGCGACGAAGGCGGGATCGGCCGGCGCGGAAGGTGTCCGGGCTTCCGGCCTTGGCGGCAGCACGCTCTCGTTCGCAAGTTCCAGCGCCGGCCAGATCGGCTGATAGGGTTCGTCGGATAGTTTCGGTGCGGCAAGCGGAACCCTGCTACCGAGCGCGACGCTTTGCGGAATTGCGGTTTCGACTTCGCGATGGAAAACCGCCGACAGCGCTGCGCTCTGTGCGATCAGCTCGGCCTCGGTCTGCTGGATCAGTTGGGTTTGGTAGACCTTGAGAAAATACAGACTGAACAGCGGCAGCGAAAGCACGCTGGTCAGAACGATAAAAACGACGAGGCTGAGACTTGGCCGCCATTTCCGGCGGGTGTTGGCCGAGGCGTCGGTCAACGCGAGGCCTCGCAGCGTCCCAATTTGAAGCCAACGCCGTGGACGGTCTCGATCACGGACTCGCAACCGGCGACGGCCATTTTGGCGCGGATGTTCCTGACGTGGCTGTCGATGGTGCGGTCCGCGACATGGATATTTCCGGTATAGGCGGCGTCGAGGATCAATTCGCGTGTGAACACGAATCCCGGCCGCGCCAACAGCGTTCGCAGGATGTCGAATTCCAGTGCCGTGAACGAAACCGGCGTGTCCTGGAACACCGCGGTGCGCGCGTCCGGATCGATCACGAGCCTGCCATGGCTCATGGCCTTCGGCGCGGCCGGTACCGGCGCCGGTGCATTTCGCGCGCGCCGCAGGATCGCGTTCACCCGTGCCACCAGTTCACGAGGACTGAAGGGTTTTGTCACGTAGTCGTCGCCGCCGATTTCGAGGCCCAGGATACGATCGATCTCCTCGTCGCGGGCCGACAGAAACAGGATCGGCGTATCGGAGGTTTTCCGGATCTGCCGGCAGACTTCCAGCCCATCCATCTCCGGCATTCCGATATCGAGAACCACAAGTTCGTGGACGTTGTGGTCGAACTGGCGCAGCGCCTCCTTGCCGTCCTGCGCCGTGGAAATCAGCATCCCCGTCTTCTCGAATGCGAAGCGCACGACGTCACGGATATGCGGGTCATCGTCAACGACGAGAATGGAATGAGCCACGTTCGCTAGCCTTTGCCGCTATCGGAAGAATTCGATGGTGTATCGGGATTGTTACTCAAATACCGTTCCAGACGCCATGCCCGAAAGCCCCAGGCCCGCCAGTTTCCCAAGCGCCGGAAACGATCGCGATCCAGGCAAATCCGAGAGTCCAGGGCGATCGGCCAAAGCGCCGGGATCTCCTTCATATGAGCCTCCAGGACCGGCAGGGCCTGCGATCCAAGCGATGCGAGATATCGCAAATCCAGATTGGGTCCCGGGCCGCCGGCCTCCCGCGAATGCTCCACATTGTAGGACGCAATGAGTCGCGGGGCATTGATGAAGCAGCATCCGTACAGCACCAGCGCCAGCGTTGCGGCGTTGGCGGCGACCAGCCATGAATTGGGCTTCTTCAATATGATCTGGATCAGCATCAGCAGCAGTCCCGCGGCTACCAGCATCATCCAGATGAAGGCCGCGAGCCGCAAATAGGTCAGCGAGTAGGCGGCCACATACAGATCGAGCCGGAGGATCGACGAGATGACGAGAAGGATGTTCTGGCCGGTCCACACCAGGACCAGTGGACGGATCAACCTCGACTGCTCGGCGGGTCCGCCCGGGCGCATCGCGATCAGGACAAAACCGGCGGCGAGCAGCGCTGTCGCGATCAGCGGATAGGCGCCGCGATGCGCGTATTCGGCGTAGGTCAGGCCGTCGGGCAGGGCCACGCCGCCCCAGAGGTAGACAAGATCAAGCCCGGTCTGGAGCGCGAACAACGCGTTGAAAAGGATCAGCGAGCGCGACATCGCCTGCACGCCGAACAGATAATCGAACTCGGACGGTTCGGCGGCGACGACGGTAGAAGGTTCGGATTTCCGAACCGGCGTGCGGCGGACGCGGCGGAGGATGAAGGGCCAGATCGCGCACGCGATGAGGAGCCAGAATAGCGTTCGTTGCAGGTCGGAATGGTTGGACAGAAACCGGAGGTCGATCTGCATCAGCCCATGTTCGATCAGCGGATTGGCCGACGCGAACAGGCTGAGGAAGACCGCGAAGACGCATAAGGGGACGATCCAGGCGATGAGAGAACCCATTCTCAGCCATTCCGGCGCTTGCTGCTTCATCTGCTGCAAGGCCACGAAGAGATCGCCGGCCAGTTGAAAGGGGCCGCGAAGCGGCGCGATCGCGGCTTCGAACAGATTCCACTGCCACGACGCGTTTTCCCGGGCCGTCATGACGATGACGAATAACGCGGTCGCCAGCGTGCTGAGGATGACGGACAGGACGTTGACGTCCTCGATCAAGGTGAGCAGGCCGGCTGCGAAGATTGCGGCCATGACGATTTGAACAGTGCGCGTCGCGTGCACCCGGTTGCCCGCGATGGCGACCGCGCCGAGCACACCCAGAAACAGCGCCAGCGAAATGCCGATCTGCCAGTCGTAGAACAGCCAGTCCGCCAGCGCGACACACGCCGTGGCGGATAGCAGCGGCATCAGCGGTGGGCGCGCGGGCGCCATTTCAAGATCGGACGCAGTCGCGATCGACATGTTGTTATTTTCCTGATGTGACGAGGGTGAGGTGCCTGGCCTTGGGTCCGGGCTTCGACGGCTTGGGTTTCGGGAAGGCGATAACGGAGGGACGAACGGGCGGCTGCTCCAGCCACCAGCCATCGTTCAGGAGCCGTCGTGGCAGCCGCGAGCGCCGGAATTGAAGGGTGATGATTTTCGCCATGGCCCGACGATGCCCGGCCCGTTGGCAGCGGATTTGTCCGGCATGTTCAGAATTTGCGCATTTTTGTGCAGATTTCGCGCAGACGCGGAGAGCTATCTATTCCCGACACCAGCCTTGGCCAGCAAGCGCGTTACCGCGTGCCCTTGATCAGCATTCGGCAGACGTCCGCGACGAACGCCTTGGCCTTTGCGGGCGGCACACGCAGCCGCCCATGCAATATTTGGGTGATGACGCCCTGCAACGCCGACACGAATACCGCGGTGCGGTCGATCACAATGCTTGGGGCCATGCCGGTGCCGGCGAAACCCACCGCAAAGATTTGCAAATCATCTGCGACGGCTGCGTCAAGATTCGGAAATTTGCCCTCGGTATTGATCCGCGCTCCAGCCATCAGATGAAATAAATTCGGACAGTCCCGCGCAAACAGGAAAAGTTCGACACTGCCCGCAATGAGAGCGGGTTCGCCTGGCGCCTTGCTGGCTGTGGATTTCTTCAGCCGCCGCCCAAGGCGCTTCCAGCCGGTTTCCGCGACCAGCGCCAGTAACGACAATTTGTCCGGGAAATGCCGATACACCGCGCGGTGGTTGACGCCGGCATCGCGGGCGAGTTCGCGCAGGCTGATCGATTCAACACCCTCCGCCTCGAGCCGCTCAAGCGCTGCGTTTACAAGCGCTTCCGGCAAATTTCCATGGCGAAAGGTGTCGCGCTTCGGCGGCGATTTTATTGCCATGGCTCAGCCCCCCGCTGATTTCGCAGCAATTTATCAGCCCTTGACGGCAAAGCGAAGCTTTTCCATAGATGTCTCCATTGGAGACTATTGATGATCTTTATCGCCGGCGCGGAATTTCTGGCGGCGGCAAACAAAGTGTCCTCTTTCAAAACGACAGGAATTATCATGACTGACAGCTCTCTGGATCGCGCGAATTTCATCATCTTCCCACCTGTGATTCCGTATTCCACGCTCGCGATCGCCTGCGTATTGCAATGGCTGGTGCCGCTTGGAGTGGTCGCAAATATCGACCAGGGCTTGCGGACCGGGCTGGGCGCGATGATCGTCATCGTGGGCATGGCGACCATGTTTGCCGGCCGCCGCGCGCTGCTGCGGCACGGCACCAACGTCAATCCGTTGCGGCCGACGACCGCGCTGGTCACCGACGGCGTATTCCGGCGCACCCGCAATCCGCTCTATGTCGGCGTGTCGTTTGCGTTGTGCGGGATCGCGCTGATCTTTGCGCTGGACTGGATGCTGGTCTTGATCGTTCCGGCTTGCGTCATCCTGCACTTCGCCGTCGTCCGGCGCGAGGAGTCCTATCTCGAACGGAAGTTCGGCGAGGCGTACCGGCGCTACAAGGAGCGCGTCCCGCGCTATCTGCTGGATTGATCGGCGACGACCTCAAGATACCCTCCCCATAAATTTTGCTGAAAAACTTTGAAGGATCGAATGATGACCAAATCACTTTTCCGCGTCAGCGTTTCACTGGGCCTGATCGGCATTCTCCTCGGGATCGTCATGGGCATACGGCAAGATTTCGTGCTGATGCCGGCGCATGCGCACCTCAATCTGCTTGGCTTCGTCACCATGTTTCTCTCGGCGCTGTACTATCGCGTGGTGCCGGAGGCGGCGGCGAGTGGGCTCGCCCGGTATCAGGCCATCGTCAGCGTGACCGGCGCTGTCGTGTTCCCGATCGGGATCGCCTGTGTGCTGCTTGGCGGCCACGATCGCTTCGAGCCCGTCGTGATCGCCGGCGCACTCACGGTTTTGCTCGGCATGGCGCTGTTCGCGGTGATCGTGTTCCGCACCTGTGGCCAGCAACGCGCGATGCCCGTCGCTGCCGAAGGGCGGCCAAGGGCGCGCGTTACCAGCTAGCCCGATCTTCTGACTACATTTCCACAGGTCGTCCCGGCGAACGCCTTGACCTAGGAGCCATGTCCTCTCGTTCGGGCGCTGGGTGAAGGCCTTCCTTCATGACTGAGGTCAGGGTTCCGGCGTCCGCCGGACGACCTGCAGCAACATTGATTAACGCTCACGAAATGATGATCAGTGACGAATATTGACAATCGTCACTAAACAATCGACACTCCCCTCACGCTCAATCGAGGGAAGCCGTCATGTTCGTCCGCTCCATTTTGTCTAGCTATTACAGGCTTTTAGTAGGTTTATCGCTGGCCGTGCTGGCGATCGTCCTGACCGGTTGCAACGAGAAGGTCGCCGAGAAAGCGGTGCCGTCGCGCCCGGTCCTGGTCTCCACCGTGCACTACGAGCCCGAGTCTCCGGAACGCAGTTTCGTTGGCACCGTCAAGCCCCGAATCGAGACCGACATGGGGTTCCGGGTCCCGGGCAAAGTGGCAAAACGCCTGGTCGAGGTCGGCCAGACCGTCGATGTCGGCCAGCCCCTGGCAACCCTCGATGAAGTCGATCTGAAATTGCAGGCCGAGCAGTCCGAGGCCGAATACCGCGCCGCCACCGGCGTGCTGGCGCAGGCTGGTGCCGCCGAACAGCGCGCCAAGGATTTGCGCGGCAAGGGCTGGACCACCGATGCGCAACTGGATCAGAGCAAAGCCGCCGCCGATGAAGCGCGCGCGCGGCTCAATCGCGCCGAGCGCTCGGTCGAGCTCACCAAGAACAGCCTCTCTTATGCGACGCTGGTCGCCGATACCCGCGGCGTCGTGACGGCGACCCTGATCGACGCCGGCCAAGTGGTGGCGTCCGGGCAAACCGCGGTTCGCGTCGCGCGCTTTGCCGAAAAGGAAGCCGTGGTCGCGATACCGGAAACCCTGGTCGGGCGGGCGAAAGATGGCGTCGCCAGCGTCACCCTGTGGTCCGAACCCGACAAGAAGTATGCCGCGAAGCTGCGCGAGGTCGCGCCGTCGGCCGATCCCGCAACACGAACCTATCTTGCAAAATTTTCATTGCCCGACGCCGGAGAAACCGTCTCGCTCGGCATGACCGCGACGCTGACCCTTGCCGATCCCGCCACGACGCGCGTTGCGCGGCTGCCGTTGTCGGCGCTGTTCAGCCAGGGCGGCGAGCCCTCGCTCTATATCGTCGATGCCAAGGGCGACGTGGCGCTCAAGCCGGTCACCGTGAAAGCCTATGAGACCAATAGCGTGGTGATTTCAGGCGGCGTCGATGAAGGCGCCAAGGTTGTTACGCTGGGTGTGCAGAAACTCGATCCGGCCCAGAAGGTCAGGGTCGTCTCGTCATTGTCGTTTTAAGCGGGGAGGGCGCCATGAAACACTTCAATCTTTCAGGCTGGGCGGTCAGCCACCCCGCGCTAATTCTGTTCCTGGTGGTTGCGCTGGGCGTCGCCGGGTTCTTCTCCTACGAGCGGCTCGGCCGCGCCGAAGATCCCTTCTTCACCGTCAAGGTGGTGAACGTGTCGGCGATCTGGCCCGGCGCCACCGCGGCGGAAATGCAGACCCAGGTCGCCGACCCCATCGAGAAGAAGCTGCAGGAACTGCCGTATTTCGAAAAGGTGCAGACCTATTCGAAGCCATCGTTCACGGCGATGCAGGTCACGTTCAAGGATTCGACGCCGCCCAAGGAGGTGCCGTATCTGTTCTATATGCTGCGCAAGAAGCTCGCCGACGTGCAGGGCCAGCTTCCGGCCAATCTGCTCGGCCCCGTCGTCAATGACGAGTTCAGCGACGTCGATTCGATCCTCTATATGATGACCAGCGATGGCGCCGATTACGCGCAATTGAAGAAGGCCGCCGAAGGCATGCGCCAGCGGCTGCTGAAGGTGCCCGGCGTCACCAAGGTCGATCTCTACGGCACCCAGGACGAGCGAATCTTCGTCGAGTTCTCGCATGCCAAGCTGGCGACGCTGGGAATTACGCCGCAGGCGCTGTTTGATTCGCTGGCCAAGCAGAACAATGTGGTGCCGGCCGGCACCGTCGAAACCTCCTCGCAGCGGGTGCCGCTGCGCGTCACCGGCGCGCTCGACGGCGTCAAGGCCGTCGCGGAGACGCCGGTCGAAAGCAATGGCCGCGTGTTCCGGCTTGGCGATATCGCGACCGTCACGCACGGTTTCGTCGATCCGCCGACTTTCGTGGCGCGCCAGGAAGGCAAACCCGCGCTCGGCATCGGCGTGGTCACGGCCAAGGGCGCCAACATTCTGGAACTCGGCAAGGAGGTCGCCAATGCGACCGCGGAATTCATGAAGGCGGTGCCGCAGGGCATCAACGTCGAACTGATCGCCGATCAGCCGAAGGTGGTCGAGCACGCCGTCAGTGAATTCGTGCACTCCTTCATCGAGGCGCTGGCGATCGTGCTGTTCGTCAGTTTCGTCGCGCTGGGCTGGCGCACCGGCATCGTGGTGGCGGCGTCGGTGCCGCTGGTGCTGGCGATCGTCTTTATCGTCATGAATGCGATGTCGCTCGACCTGCACCGGATTACGCTGGGCGCGCTGATCATCGCGCTCGGACTATTGGTTGACGACGCCATCATCGCGGTCGAGATGATGGTGGTGAAGATGGAGCAGGGCTGGGACCGCGTCCGCGCGGCGTCCTTTGCCTGGGAATCCACCGCGTTTCCGATGCTGACGGGAACGCTAGTCACGGCCGCCGGCTTCCTCCCGATTGGCTTCGCCAATTCGGCGGTCGGCGAATATGCCGGCGGCATTTTCTGGATCGTCGCGATCGCGCTGGTCGCGTCCTGGTTCGTGGCGGTGATCTTCACGCCCTATATCGGCGTCAAGCTGCTGCCGAACATCACGGTCAGCCACAACCACGATCCGCATGCGGTCTATGAAACGCGCTTCTACCGCATCCTGCGCAGCATGATCCAGTGGTGCGTCGACCACCGGGTCAAGGTGGTGCTGGCGACGGTCGGCATCTTCGCGCTGTCGATCGTTGGCTTCGGCCACGTCCAGCAGCAGTTCTTCCCGCTGTCCGAACGGCCCGAGCTGTTCCTGCAGCTGCGGTTGCCCGAAGGTACGGCGTTTGGCGTCACCGAGAAGGCCGTGAAAAAAGCTGAAGCCCTGTTGAAGGACGACCAGGACATCGCGACCTACACCGCCTATGTCGGCCAGGGTTCGCCGCGCTTCTGGCTCGGCCTCAATCCGCAACTGCCGAACGAGGCCTTTGCCGAGATCGTCATCGTCTCCAAGGACGTCGAGGCGCGTGAACGGATCAAGGCGCGGCTGGAGAAGGCGGTGAATGACGGTGCGTTGACCGAAGCACGCGTGCGCGTCGATCGGTTCAACTTTGGCCCGCCGGTCGGCTTTCCCGTTCAATTCCGTGTGATCGGCCCCGACGCCAATACCGTGCGTGACATCGCCTACAAGGTGCGCGATGTGGTCAGGCAGAACGACAAGGTCAAGGATCCGCAGCTCGACTGGAACGAGCAGTCGCCCTACCTGAAGCTGGTGGTCGATCAGGATCGCGCCCGCGCGCTCGGCCTCACCCCGCAGGATGTATCGCAGGCGCTGAGCATGCTGATTTCGGGCGCGCCGGTGACGACGATACGCGACGGCATCGAGAAGGTCGGCGTGGTCGCGCGTGCGGTGCCGTCCGAGCGGCTCGATCTCGGCCGTGTCGGCGATCTCACCATCACCTCGCGCAACGGGGTCGCGGTGCCGCTGACGCAGATCGCGAAGATCGAATACGCCCACGAGGAGCCGATCATGTGGCGGCGCAACCGCGACATGGCGATCACGGTGCGTGGCGACGTCGTCGATGGCGTGCAGGCACCTGACGTGACCAACCAGATCTGGCCCAAGCTGCAGGAAATTCGCGACAGCCTGGAGCCGGCCTATCGGATCGAGGCAGGCGGCGCGTTCGAGGAGTCCGCCAAGGGCAATGCGTCGATTTTCGTGCTGTTTCCGTTGATGGTCCTCGTCATGCTGACCTTGCTGATGATCCAGCTGCAGAGCTTCTCGCGCCTGCTGCTGGTGTTCCTCACCGCACCGCTCGGCATCATCGGCGCATCGCTGGGACTGAACGTCGCCAACCAGCCGTTCGGCTTCGTGGCGCTGCTCGGATTGATCGCGCTGGCCGGCATGATCATGCGCAATGCAGTGATCCTGGTGGACCAGATCGAAACCGATGTGGCCCACGGCCTGACCCGCAAGGAAGCCATCGTCGAGGCGACCGTCCGGCGCGCGCGTCCGGTGGTGCTGACCGCGCTCGCCGCGATCCTGGCGATGATCCCGCTGTCGCGCTCCGCGTTCTGGGGCCCGATGGCGATCACCATCATGGGCGGTTTGTTTGTTGCAACCTTCCTGACCTTGTTGTACCTGCCGGGCCTCTATGCCCTCTGGTTCCGCAACAGCCTCGAAGAAAGCGGCTCGAGCAAGGATGTTGATCTTGCACCGCAGCATCTCGGCAAAGCCGAGCCCGCATTTCCGCTTGCTGAGGCCGCGGAATAATTGAACATTGAGTGCTGACATGACGCTGATTGCAGAACATATCGAACCCGACACCCGAGAACGGATCCTCGAGGTGGCGTTGCGCTTGTTTCGCGAGATCGGCTATCAAAAGACCACCGTCGCCGACATCGCCAAGGTGCTGCGAATGAGTCCGGCGAACGTGTATCGCTTTTTCGATTCGAAGAAGGCGATCCACGAGGGTGTCGCCCGCAGCCTGATGGGCGAAGTCGAAGATGCCGCGCAGGCCATTGCGACCAAGCCTGGTTTGGCGGCTGGGCGCCTGCGCGAGTTGATGACAACCATCCATCGCATGAATTCCGAACGCTACGTTGGCAATTCGAAGCTGCACGAAATGGTCGAGATTGCGATGGAGGAGAGCTGGGACGTTTGCGTGGCTCACATGGAGCGAATAACCCAGACCATCGGCTCCGTCATTGCCGAGGGCGCCGCGACCGGCGAATTTGAGGCCGCCGACGTGCCGCTGGCGGCGATGTGTGCGTGCACCGGGATGATGCGGTTCTTCCATCCGCAGATGATTGCGCAATGCGCGCTCAAGCCGGGGCCGTCGATCGACCAGATGATCGACTTTGTCATCGCAGGCCTGTCGCCGCGTGCGGGTTCAGCGGTTCATAAATAACAAATCAGGAAAATTGGCGTGGCTGAGCTACGTAGCCCGGATGGAGCGTAGCGCAATCCGGGAATATTCAATCGGCTTGGGCTATAGTCCCGGATTGCGCTTCGCTTCATCCGGGCTACCAAAAATAAGGTTTTGTAGGGTGGGCAAAGGCGCATGCGCCGTGCCCACCATTTTTGCTTCAATAAACTGGTGGGCACGCTACGCTTTGCCCACCCTACGACTGAAGGAAGACCAAAGTGGACAAATCAAGCCCGAAAGACTTGCATTATTACGAGCCGGTGAACGGCCACGGCCTCAAGCACGATCCCTTCAACGCCATCATCGCGCCGCGCCCGATCGGCTGGATCTCGTCGCGGGATGCCAAGGGCAACGTCAATCTCGCGCCCTACAGCTTCTTCAATGCGTTCTGTTACCACCCGCCGATCATCGGCTTTTCCTCGACCTCCTGGAAGGACAGCGCCGGCAATATCCAGGAGACCGGCGAGTTCGTCTGGAATCTCGCGACCATGGATCTGTCGCAGCAGATGAATGCTACCGCGGCGCATGTCGCCCACGATGTCAGCGAGTTCAAGATCGCAGGATTAACGGCAGCGCCAAGCAAGCTCGTCAATGTGCCCCGCGTCGCCGAAAGCCCGGTCTCGTTCGAATGCAAACTGACGCAGATCATCCAGTTGCAGGGGGCGAACGGCGAGAAGGCGCAAGCCTGGCTCACGTTGGGTGAAGTCGTCGCCGTCCACATCGACAAGGCCATGATCAAGGACGGCGTCTACCAGACCGGCCTTGCCCGCCCGATCGTGCGCGCCGGCCGCAAGGGCGATTATTTCGAAATCAAGCCGGAAAACATGTTCGAGATGATCCGGCCGGATTGATCTTTCTTCTCCCTCGCCCCGCTCTTGCGGGGTCGAGACGAGCGAAGCTCGCTCTTGAAGCTCGCTCTTAGAGGGTTGGGGTGAGGGGCTCTCACCGCGAAGTTGGTGTCAATCGCGCGATGAGATGATGGGCTTCGCGAAGAGTTTCAAACTTGCAGGAATCCTTGGTTTCGTCGACCTTGAATCCTTAAGACCGAGTGACGCCAACTACGACGAGATAGGCGGCTACCAAAATCCAAAAGGCGTAATCGCTGACTATCGGAATTTCGACAAAGACTCCCACGATCGCGACAAGAAGTAGCACAAGGGATGTCACAGCTCCCCAGTTGATAGCGTTCGTGGAACCGGTGTGAACAGCATGCCAAATAATGACAGCGCCGACCAAAATCCAAAAGGCGTAATCGCTGACTATCGGAATTTCGACAAAGACTCCCAGGACGGCAACAATGGCAATCACGATCGAGACCATGCGTCCGAAGTTCATTTGCCCCCCAAAGTAGGGTCGGATAATCAACCACCTCTGATAATACATCGCACAGCCGCATCCGTACACCGAGCAGTGGTCGTCCGCGGACAAGGCCGCCGCGATCGCGGTGCGCCAGTTGTGCGCTCTTAATGCGTTTCGTAGCCCTCGCGAGCGGCGCTTGCGGCTCGACGGGCGTCAAGAAGTTGTTCGACATGCTCCGCCATCACCTGGGGCGATAGCGATAGGCGGTCAGATGGGAAGGTTGGGTCTATTTCGCGAAAGAAGCACAGGACGACGAGAAACCTGATTTGATCATCTTAGCTCGCGTCATGCCTTTCCGGGCGCGATCCAAAGCTACCTGGTGGGCATCCGGCTGATGGATTGCATGTTTTGTTGCATCGATTCTTGCTGCCGTCTCATGGCCTGAATGACATTTTCTTGTTGCCGCGCGGCATCGGAAGCCGTTCGACATCTGTCGTACTCGCTTGTTCCGAGCCGAAGCCCGTCAGTCCGACATTTTTGGTCATCAAGCAGTGCAGTTTCTTGCCGAGAAGCGCAACCGGCCAACACCAAACCAACCGCCATCATCAGCGCTACTCTCATTGGCACACCATGTTCCGCCGTCAGCGCATCTTTATCACGGCATGATGAGGTCTCAACTAGCCGCGGCATCATCGGCTACAACGAGAGTCACATGAGGCTCCAGTGTGCCCCAAAAGCCGCAGTGTGTGGTGCTTGGGCAGGCAGACTGTGACTCTCTCGCGAAAACCCGAGAACTTGCTGGGCCGCTATCGCCTCCTTCGGAGCGGACCAAGCGCGGGAGTTTTGTAGCGATACGCAGGCTGGGTCCGACCGTCAGGTGGGAAATGTAGGCCTTGGGGCTCGCAGTTTACATCCGATGACGGCGGTCACGCTGCATTTTCTGTCGCCTTTTGCTTGGATAGAAACAGCCGTTCAATATCGCGGGACGGCAACGCACGACTGAACAGGAATCCTTGCATTTCGGTACAACCTTCGGCCTTCACCGCATCCAATTGTTCCTGCGTCTCTACGCCTTCCGCCGTCGTGGCCATCCCGATGCCCTTAGCCAGCGCCGCCACGGCCCGAACAATGTTGAGCGAGCCGATGTCTTCGGCGACGCCCTTGACGAAGGAGCGGTCGATCTTGATCCGGTCGAAGGGAAAGGTCTGCAGATAGCTCAGCGAGGAATACCCCGTGCCGAAGTCGTCCATCGCAATCCGCACGCCGAGTCCGCGTAATTGATGCAGGACAGCCAGCGTCGCCTCGGTATCCGCCAAGAGCACGGTTTCAGTTATCTCCAGCTCTAGACGGCCCGGGCGCAGCCCCGAAGTTGCGAGCGCGCCGATCACCACTTCCACCAACCCCCGACTCCTGAACTGGACCGGGGACAAATTGACGCAAATCTTGGTGTGATCCGGCCATCCGGCGGCGGCGGAGCACGCGGTTCTCAGGACCCATTCGCCGAGTGGCACGATGAGGCCGATTTCCTCCGCGAGGGGAATGAACGCGGCCGGTGACACCATGCCTCGCTCAGAATGCTGCCAGCGGATGAGAGCCTCGAACGCGCTGATCTCATTGCTTTGGAGATTTACGATCGGCTGGTAGTGAACCTCGAACTCGTGCCCGACAAGCGCCCTGCGCAGATCGGACTCCATAAGGCGGCGCGTCTGCATCTGCGCATCCATCTCCGGTTCGAAGAAGCGCAACGTGCCGCGCCCCCCACTCTTGGCGCGGTAGAGCGCAAGGTCGGCGTTGCGCAACAGCAGGTCCGAACTTGGTCCATCAGTGACGCTAACGGAGATGCCGACACTGGCGCCGACAACCACCTGATGCCCATCGATCTCATAGGGCTCGCTGACCTCCTCGATGACGCGCTGAGCCAGCGCAGTGGCATCGGACGGCTGAGCGACTTGCATCTGCACGATCGCGAACTCATCGCCGCCCATGCGCGCGACGGTTTCGCCCTCCCGGACGAGGCGACGCAGCCGGTCGGCCACCATCCTCAAGAGCTTGTCGCCGACAGGGTGGCCGAGGGTATCGTTGACGTTCTTGAAGTAATCGAGATCGAGCAGGTGCGTGGCCACAATCTCGCCGCGCTTGGCGTGCGCGACCGCATGCTCCAGCCGCTCGTCGAGCAGTCTGCGATTGGGCAGTCCGGTCAGGGCGTCATGGTGGGCCATATGGGCGATCTTGGCCTCCGACCGCCGCTGCTCGGTGATATCCTGATGCGTACTGACCGTGCCGCCGTCGGTCATCGGCTGTACCGTTATGGCAATGCAGCGCCCGTCACTGAGCTGGCTGTAGAACTCGCCGAAATGAGTGTCATTGCGTCTGCGCAGCATGGCGTCGACGATCGCCTCCGGCGACATATCCGACAGCAGCTTGTTGCCAACGCGATGTCTAATGATCTCAAGCAGCGTTGTCCCAAGCGTCACCTGGTCGGGGGAGAGCTCATAGATTTCCGCATAGCGGCGATTGCAGAGGACAAGCCGCTGGTCGGCACCGAACATGGCAAGCCCTTGTGCGATGTTGTTCAATGCCGCGTCCAATTGGACATTCTGGGCCCGCAGTTGCTGTTCCTGCACTTTCAGCAAGTCGTGTTGCTGCTGGAGGCGTGCATTGAAATCTTCGATTTGCGCCGCCGCCCCGCGTCGTTCGCGCAAATCCCGGATTGCGTAGACCTCGAGCTCGTGCAGATCCGTACACAGTGGCTCGTAGGTTACTTCTACCGGAATCCGTACGCCCGACGCAGTTGTCAGCTCCGTCTCCCAGCGCCGCATCGTCGCCGCAGGTTGCTGAGTCTGCGAAAACTGCAGAAACTGGCTGATGAAGCACCCGCCGAGCAGTTCTTCGGGGGTGCGATCGCACAGCTGAGCGGCCAATTCATTGACGTTGACGATAGCGCCGCCTTTCGCGACGAAGAGAGCCTTGTTCTCTCGTGCAATGTTGAGGGCATCCCAGATCGCCTGCGGGAGGCTTTCGTCGATTTCCGACGATTTGCGCCCACGACCGATGGCGCCTGGCCTGGCAAGCCTGAAGCCGTCCGACATTTGCTGCCTCCCCGCTATTCGAGCGAAGTAGGCTTAACAGCGGCCGCTTAACGCCTTTTTAGAAAAATGATTTGCCGGAAATCAAACTCGCTGATGGATAGCAAATAATTAACATATGCCCATTGGATTCCCCATCAGTTTACGCACTCTATGGATGCCAGCTGCGGATTTAGGACAGAGATGGCCGCAAGTTCCGGTTATGGCACTTTTCGGACCTCGCGCCATCCGAGGCGCAGGTCCGGGATACCCCGATGAGCGGACATCCTACTTGTCGAACGCCGCAGGTCTGCATCGCCCCATGGTCCTGCGCTTTCCCGCGCCAAACTGACCCGACGGGCAAATCACTTCGGATTTTCCGAAGTCATGTCAAGCCCAGGAATTAAAAATATTTCGCTTTCGCCGACGGGCAAATCAAGGGCACATCAATTGCCATCCTGTTCCGCCAAGAGGGGCGTCGGCCATCGTCACGAACGTGGGACAGGGAGCGGTGGACGCGGATGCGCCTTTGACGAACGGCGCGGATGCGTACGGCGAAGACGTGTGGTCCTGACGCCTCGGTGCTGGCGTCAAGTTGGCGGTAAGTCCCGCCGATGACGGTGGCAAGAAAGCCGATCACCGGGGAGAGCGCGCCATAAGCCGTAAAACCATTGCGCAGGGAATGTCGGATTGCCTCCGCTGAACCTGTATGCTCGTGTGCGCATCTTTTTGTGCATATTGCACACGAGACCGCGGGTGCAGCGCGCATCCGGCATTCCCTGCGCCCTCTGTTTTCGAGAGGGGCAAAACTTGCTTGCAAACCTCGGGCAGATCGTGCCGCGAGAACGCCGATGCACATGTATTCCCTCAAAATTGAATCGCCCGTCTCGGCCCCACAAGGGGAGGGATCAGGAAGGCGTGCGGCCCACACTCACATTCCCGGAACTGATGCGCCCCTGTGCCGTTATCCAGCGTCTCCCACCCCATCAATTTCTCCTTATTTTCAAGGCGAAGTGTTCACCCAAGACCGCCACTTTCCGCTAAAATGAGCCCCCGCGCCGCCGATTCATGAGGACGTCAGCCATGAGCTTCCGACGCGAATTCATCACCGAGCCGATCTTCTCCTGGGCCCGCGGCGTGTTGCCGCCGATGTCCGACACCGAGCGCGAGGCGCTGGAGGCCGGCGACGTCTGGTGGGACGCCGACCTCTTCACCGGCAATCCGGACTGGTCGAAATTGCTGGCGTACGCCCCGGCGACGCTGACGGATGAGGAACGGGCCTTCCTGCACGGTCCGGTCGATGAGCTCTGCGCGATGCTCGACGACTGGAGGATCAATTGGGAATGGCGCGACCTGCCGCCGGAGGCCTGGGACTTCATCAAGCGCGGCAAATTCTTCGGCATGATCATTCCGAAGGAGTATGGCGGGCTTGGCTTCTCGCCTTATGCGCATTCCGAAGTGGTGCGGAAGATCTCGTCACGTTCGGTGACCGCGGCCGTCACCGTGATGGTGCCGAACTCGCTCGGCCCCGGCGAGCTCCTGATGCGCTTTGGCACCAAGGATCAGCAGCAGCAATGGTTGCCGCGCCTTGTCGACGGCCGCGAGATTCCCTGCTTCGGATTGACCAGTCCCGAAGCCGGCTCCGACGCCGCGTCGATGATCGACAGCGGCGTGATCTGCAAAGGCGATTTCGAGGGGCGCGAGGTGCTCGGCCTGCGTCTCAACTGGCACAAGCGCTATATCACGCTCGGCCCGGTCGCGACGCTGCTCGGGCTGGCCTTCAAGGCCTATGACCCCGATCATCTGGTGGGGCCGCGGGAAGAACTCGGCATCACCGTGGCGCTGATCCCGACGCATCTGCCCGGCGTCGAGATCGGCCGTCGCCATCTGCCGTCGATGCAGGTGTTTCAGAACGGCCCGAACCGGGGCAAAGACGTCTTCATTCCCTTGGATTACATCATCGGTGGTGAGGCACGTCTCGGTCAGGGCTGGAAAATGCTGATGACGGCGCTGGCCGCCGGGCGCGGCATCTCGCTGCCGTCATTGTCCGCCGCGGGCGCGGCCTATGCCGCGCGCACCACCGGCGCCTATGCGCGGATACGCGAGCAGTTCAACGTCCCGATCGGAAAATTCGAAGGCATCGAGGAGCCGCTGGCCCGCATCGCCGGCACCGCCTATCTGCTCGATGCGGCGCGGCGGCTGACCTGCGCCGCACTCAATCAGGGCCATCATCCCGCGGTCATTTCCGGCATCATGAAACTGCATGCTACCGAGCGGATGCGGGTCGCATTCGACGACGCCATGGACATCCATGGCGGCAAGGCTGTGATCGACGGTCCGCAGAATTACCTCGGCAATCTCTATCGTTCGGTGCCGGTCGGCATCACCGTCGAGGGCGCCAACATTCTGACCCGGAACCTGATCGTGTTCGGGCAGGGCGCGATCCGCGCGCATCCTTATCTGCTGGAGGAGATGAACGCGCTCGGCGATCAGGACCGCGCCAAAGGCCTCGACGCCTTCGACAAGGCATTCTGGAAACATATCGGTCACAGCATCACGACCCTGTTCCGGGCGTGGGGCCGCAGCTGGACTGGTGGCGCGTTTGCGCCGGCGCCCGACGCTGGCGACGCGACCGGATTCTATCGCCAGCTCTCGCGCTACTCCTCGGCCTTCGCGCTGTGCGCCGACATGGCGCTCTTGACGCTGGGCGGCGCGTTGAAGCGCAAGGAAATGCTATCGGCGCGGTTCGGCGATATCCTGTCGGAGCTTTATCTGTTATCCGCCGCGCTCAAGCGCTGGCAGGACGAGGGCCGACAGGGTGCGGATTTCGCGGCCCTCGAATGGTGCATGGCGAGCGGCTTCCGCACAATCGAGAATCGTTTCGCGGAAATCCTCGCCAATCTGCCGAACCGGTTTGTCGCCGTGGTGCTGAAATTCCTGGTCCAGCCGTTCGGCGCCCGCGTGCTCGGCCCGTCCGATATCGTGATCCATCGCTGCGCGCAGCTGGTGCTGGAGCCGTCGGCGGCGCGCGACCGCCTGACCCCGGACCTGTCGCATATCGATGACGACCGTGGCGTCGCCAGGCTAGAGAAGGCGTTTCTTCTGGTTACGAGCGCCGAGGATATCGCCAAGCGAATGCGCGCCGCCCGCCTTCACGACTGGAACGAGGCCGTCAAAAACGGCGTCATCACCAGGGCCGAGGGCGATCAGCTTGCGGCGGCACATGAAGCTGTTGCAAAGGTGATTGAGGTCGACGACTTCGCGCCCGAGGAGCTGTCGCAGATTTACAAAAAGCCTGCCGAAGTGCATCAGTTCTTTCAGGAGCTTGGTGAAACAAGGGCCGCAAGCTGATGGCGCGACCGGTTTTTATTATCGACGGCAGCCGGACGCCGTTCCTGAAAGCGCGCAGCGGGCCGGGCCCATTCACCCCGGTCGATCTCGCCGTGCAATGCGGCCGGCCGCTGCTGGCGCGGCAGCCGTTCGCGCCCGATGCCTTCGATCAGGTCATCCTCGGCTGCGTCAACGTCATCGCCGACGAGATGAACCCGGCGCGGGTCGCAGCGTTGCGGCTCGGCATGGGCGAGGCGATGGTGGCGTTCACGGTGCAGATCAATTGCGGCTCCGGCATGCAGTCGATCGACACGGCCTACCGCTATATCCGCGAAGGCGTCTCGGACTTGATCCTGGCCGGCGGTTCGGAAGCCCTGAGTTACGCGCCGCTGGTGTGGCCGCAGCAGGGCGTGCGCTGGTTCGCGGGCCTCGCCGGCGCCAAGGGATATCTCGGCAAGCTGGCTGCGCTCGCGAAAGCACGTCCGGCTTATTTCAAGCCGATCATCGGCCTTGAGCGCGGGCTGACCGATCCGATCACCGAGCTCAACATGGGCCAGACGGCGGAAGTGGTCGGTCATCTGTTCGGCATCACGCGCGCGCAATCGGATGCCTATGCGGTCGAAAGCCACAAGCGGCTGGCCAACGCCCAGGCGGAAGGCTGGCTGAAGGGCGAGGTCGAAACCGCGTTCGCGCGCGATGGCAAATTCTACGAATATGACGACGGCGTGCGGCCGGATTCCTCGTCCGAGAGCCTCGCCAAATTGAAGCCGGTGTTCGAGCGGCCCTGGGGCCAGGTCACCGCCGGCAACTCCTCGCAGATTACCGACGGCGCATCATGGACGATTCTGGCTTCCGAAGAGGCCGTCGCCAAGCATGGTCTCGCGCCAAAGGCCGTGATCGTCGACAGCCAATGGTCGGCGCTCGATCCCTCTATCATGGGTCTCGGCCCGGTGCTGTCGGCAACCGAACTGTTGAAGCGCAACAAACTGTCGCTCGGGGATATCGAGACCTGGGAATTGAACGAGGCGTTCGCGACCCAAGTGCTGGGCTGTCTCGCCGCCTGGAACGACGACAAATTCTGCCGCGAGATTTTGGGCCTCGACGGCGCCGCCGGCCAAATCGACCATGCCAAACTCAATGTCGATGGCGGCGCGATCAGCCTTGGTCATCCCGTCGGCTGCAGCGGCAACCGCATCGTGCTGCATCTCGTCAACGCGATGAAGCGGCTGGGCACCAAGCGCGGCATCGCCACTGAATGTATCGGCGGCGGGCAGGGCGGCGCCATGTTGATCGAGACGGTATAGGGAACGTCATGGATAGCAGGATCATGAACGTCCTCGGCGACCGCGTGCTCGAACTCGGGCCGCACCCCGACGCCAGCGCGATTTATCGCAATTTCAAGCTGACCCGGGATGACGACGGCATCGCCTGGCTCTTGTTCGACCGCGCCGGTGCCAGCGCCAACACGCTGTCGGCCGACGTCATCGAAGAACTCGATTCCGTGCTGGCGGCGCTGGAAGGCCAGCGGCCGTCCGGGCTTGTCATTCGCTCGGCGAAACCGTCCGGCTTCATTGCCGGCGCCGACGTCAACGAATTTCGCGGCGCCAGCGATCCCCGGCCGGTCGAGACCGCGATCGGCCGTGCCCATGCGGTGATCGACCGCCTCGACGCCTTGAAGGTCCCGACCGTCGCCGTGATCCATGGCTTCTGTCTGGGCGGCGGCCTCGAAGTCGCGCTCGCCTGTCAGTCGCGCATCGCGATCGACGGTGCCCGCTTTGGTTTTCCCGAAGTGATGCTCGGCCTGCATCCCGGTCTCGGCGGGCCTGCGCGTTTCACGCGTCTGGTCAATCCGATGCAGGCGATGAGCTTGATGCTGACCGGCAAGACCATCGATGCGCGCAAGGCAAAGTCGTTGGGCCTCGTCGATGCCGTGGCGCAGGAGCGGCATGTTCGCAATGCCGTCAAGGACGCGGTGTTCGGCCGCCTGAAACACGCTCAGCCCGGTGTTCTGAACATCGTCCTGAATTCCGGCCCCGTCCGCGGCTTTCTCGGTTCGCGGATGCGCGCGGAGGCTGAAAAGGCCGCGCCGCATGAGAACTATCCTGCGCCTTACGCGCTGATCGATCTCTGGGAAAAGCACGGCGGCGACAAGGCGGCGATGCTGGCGGCCGAAAAGACCTCGTTCGCCAATCTGATGGTAACGCCGACGGCGCAAAATCTGATCCGGGTTTTCTTCCTGCGCGAGCAGATGAAGAAGCTCGCCGGCAGCGGCAACAAGATCAGCCACGTTCACGTCATTGGCGCGGGCGCGATGGGTGGCGACATCGCCGCATGGTGCGCCAATCAGGGCATGCGGGTCACGCTATCGGACATGAAGGCGGAGCCGATTGCGGGTGCTGTGAAACGCGCATCGGATCTATTCGGCAAGATCATGCGCAAGCGCACCGATATCCGCGACGCGCTGGACCGGCTGATTCCCGATCTCGACGGCGAGGGCATCCGCAACGCCGACCTCATCATCGAAGCGGTGCCGGAAAAGCTGGAGCTGAAGCAGAAGATCTATGCCGGGCTTGAGCCGAAAATGAAGCCCGGTGCGATCCTCGCCACCAACACCTCGAGCATTCCGCTGCAGGATCTGCGCACGACGCTGAAATCGCCGGAGCGGCTGGTCGGGTTGCACTTCTTCAATCCGGTGTCGCGCCTGCAACTGGTCGAGGTCGTCAGTCATGACGGCACCGACCCGCAACTGCTGGAGCAGGCGCTCGCCTTCGTCGGCGCCATCGACCGGCTGCCGCTGCCGGTGAAGAGTTCGCCGGGTTTTCTCGTCAACCGCGCGCTGACGCCTTACATGCTCGAGGCGATGGTGATGCTGGACGAGCAAATCGACAAGCGCACCATCGACGCGGCAGCGGAAAAATTCGGCATGCCGATGGGGCCGATCGAACTCGCCGATCAGGTCGGCCTCGACATCTGCCTCGCGGTCGGCGATATGCTGCGTTCGAAATTCGGCGATTCCCTGCCGCCGACGCCGGCGTGGCTGCGCGAGAAGGTCGCCGCCGGTGATCTCGGCCGCAAGAGCGGGAGGGGTTTCTATGTGTGGAAAGACGGCAAGCCCGACAAGATGTCCCGTTCGCCCGCCACGGCGCAGCCGACGGCTGAAATGATCGACCGGCTGATGCTGCCGATGTCGAATGTCTGTGTCGCCTGCCTGCGCGAGGGCATCGTCGACAATGCCGACGTGGTCGATGGCGCCATGATCTTCGGCACCGGGTATGCGCCGTTTCGCGGCGGTCCGCTGAATTATGCGCGAACCCGCGGCCCTGAAAACGTCGCGTCGGCGTTGCGCGCGCTGGCGCAAAAGTTCGGCGGCCGGTTCACGCCGGACACCGGCTGGGACAGTTTCAAATAATAGAGCATGATCCGGAAAAGTGGGTACCGGTTTTCCGAAAAGATCATGCTCAAACAAAAAGATAGAGCGGGATGACGATTCGAAGAAAAGTCATCCCGCTCTAGGATTTCCGATCCGACCGACAGGGCGCCCTCATGACCGACACCCAAACCGTTCACGCCCTGCCGAATCCGGACACCGAGCCACGCGGTGATCTGTCGATCCGCACGCTGGCGATGCCGGCCGATACCAACCAGAACGGCGATATTTTCGGCGGTTGGCTGCTCAGCCAGATGGACATCGGCGGCGGAATCTTCGCCTCAAAGGTCGCGAAGTCGCGCACGGTCACAGTCGCGATCGAGGCGATGAATTTTCGCAAGCCCGTATTCGTCGGCGATGTGGTTTCGGTGCACGCCAATCTGGTCCGGGTCGGCAAGACCTCGGTCACGGTCCATATCGAGGCCTGGGTCCTGCGCCGCAATGAAATGCATTCGATCCTGGTGACCGACGGCAATTTTACCTACGTCTCGATCGACGATCAGGGACATCCGCACGTTATCGCGCGGGATGGAGCGCCGATTTCGGCGTAGAAACTTCCGTCATTCCGGGATGGTGCGTTAGCACCAGACCCGGAATCTCGAGATTCCCCGATGTGCAATTGCACATCTGAGGTTCGATGCTTCGCATCGCCCCGGAATGACAGCTCCTCGATTGCTTTGCGGCGGCCGTCACCGAGCGCGCATTCGCCCGGAACTTTTTTTCGTCTCCCCTGTTATTTGCCCGCACTGAGCAACAGAGGCAGGGAAATGTCGGAAAATTACATCATCGAAATCGGCTCGCAGGCGGCAGGAATCGTGGTGCGTGACCCAGACGGCTATCGCTTTTTCGCCGCCACCCACCGCTTCAATCCGATGGAGGGCCAGCTGTTTCGCAACGCGCGCGAGGCCGAGCGCGCGGCCAGACGCCTCGTCAATGACGGGCTCACGATAGCCGTGTAAGAACCCCGCACGCTCCCGTCATTGTGAAAGTGCAGCGACGAAGCAATTCGGCTTACGGGATCACAGTTTGGTCGCCGCACGCGACAGAAGTTTCCAGTCCGCAGCCTGTTTTTGCCAGTTCATCAGGATGTGGAGATTGGTGGAGCTCTTCTTGCCATCGGCCACGGCCTCCTGTTCGCCCACCCAGTGGAAACGCACGATCGCTGCGGGGCCGACGACGCGAATTTTGGTGTCTTGGTATTCCAGCGACAAGAACTTGGATTTTCCGCTGGTGGCGTTGGCGATAAAGGTCGCCTTGTCCTCGACCCGGCCATCGCTGTGGCTGTAGCTGAGTTCCGTTGCGCAGAGCGAGGCGAGTGCCTCGGCGTTGGCGGCGAACTGCGCTGCGCGGAATGCCTCGACGCTCTTGGCGACCGCATCTTCATCCTCCGAAGCCGCGAAGGCGGGGACCACCCCGACCCGGACCACGCTCAGGAGTCCGAGCGCAAGCGCCGGCAAGATCAACTGGCGACGATCGATATCCATCGTTTCCTCCATTCTTTTGATTTGAGCGCAGTCTTGCAGCCACGCCTTGTTTTGTCGAGTACCCGCTTCGGCCCCGTACAAATCCGAGCATGATGCTGCGACGCCCGCGACGCGGGCATTGCCTGCGCCAGCGACGACGTGGCGTGGCGATGGCGAGCCGCGCATGGTCGAGCGAGCAAAGAATGCGCGCAGCCATCCCGCGTGCAGGCGCTGGAATTGCCGCCAGTTTCAGCGCGCTTTCATCGGAAGGACAAAGATCTGGCCGGGATAAATACGATTTGGATTCCGAATTTGGTCCTGGTTCGCTCTGTAAACGACGGCGTATCGCATGCCCGCGCCGTAGGTGTTACGGCTGATGCGCCAGAGGCTGTCGCCACGGGATACGACCGTGGTCGCTGTCCTGGGCAAGATCAGGGTGGACGGTGAGCCCCCGTCTGGCGCGGCGGCAGCCAGGCGCGGCGGCTGTGAAACGGCCATGTCCTGTCGCTTCGCAGTTTGCAACGGAGACTGGGAGGACTGGCGCGCTTGAGCAGACCTAACGCCCTGATCCAGCACGGAATGGTTTGTCCCCACCGTCTCCGGAACATTGAACGGCACCTCGGCGAGCGATTGCAACGCACCGGAGCTGGGCCCCAGCTCGGCCAGCGCGACCGCCACGCTCTGTTTGGATATTGCCTGCTTGCCGTCCGGCTGTTGAGACCTCAACGTCAGCTCATAGTCCCCGGCGGGAAGCCGGGGAGGCACCATGACGAATTGTCCGGATCTATCTGCGACCGTTCGATCATGGAACTCGCCATTGCGCAACAGTTCCACCACCGCACCTGGCGTGGCCGTACCGGCAATCACCGCGTCACCCGTTCGCTCGATGCGGGCGATGTCGAAGGCGGGCAAGGACTCATCGGTGTCCGGCGCGCGGGGCGGTACGGCAAGTGCAGCTGCCGCGGCGTTCGCTTCAGCCTGTAGCGTTGCGAGCGCGGTCGAGCCTTTATCTGGAGCGCCCGATGCCGGCGGTGAAACCTCCGGCGCGGCGGTTGCGGCTCTGGTTTCAATCGGCGGCTCGCGCCATACGTGCGTGATGCCGAAGGCGAGTGCAGCACCACATGCCGCAACAAGCGCCAGCGACGGCACGACTATTCGGGTTATCGATGTGGCAGTCATGATACGAGCCCCTTGGCTAAATCGTTGGCTCAGCACCCCCCGGGGTGACTCTGCGCCGATTTGTTATGGCCATCAAGTCCGCCAAACCGGGTATCCCGGTCAGTCGTGTTGACCAATGCACTTTGGCACGAGACCGACGTGCCGCGACGAGCAAAAAGCGAAAAAGTGAGTAGGACATCGCAAAACTGACGGGATTGACCCGAAACGGTCTTTTGTTGCTTCCAGTCCGCTTCCGCCAGCTATTGGACGACGTCCAGTTTGACCTTTGCGACACCCCCGTCAACCATTCCCAGCGTTCTGGCTGCAGAATAGGAGACGTCGACGACCCGTCCGGGAACGAACGGTCCGCGGTCATTGACCCGAACTGTCACGGACCGCCCGGTGGCGACGCTTGTCACGCGCAACCGGGTGCCGAATGGCAAGGTGCGATGAGCGGCGGTCAATTCGTTGGTATCGAACTTTTCACCGTTCGCGGTCTGTGTTCCTTCTGTGTAGAAGCTGGCAACTCCATGCGACGCAACCTCTGTCTCGGCCGGATCCTTGTGCGAAGCGAACGGGGTATGCTTTCTCGTGACCGCCACACGCCTGTGCGTCACGAATGATGTTTGTCGATTCTGTTCCAGCGATGCCTGTCGACTGGCGGAAACTAATTCAGATTTTCTGGTGACCACGGAGGACTGAGCGCAGGCCGCAAGCAAAGCCGCGACCAGCGCGACGGCAAACAGCCGAATGACGTTCCGAACACCAGCGGCCGAGACCAAAAGGGCGTCAAGATGAATACGGTTTGCCTTGATGTCGACGTACGCAATTCTGGCACAGCTGATGGAAGACATGTTGTACCTCCAACCCACCGAAATCCGACAAGTAACAATGGCGGAACGCGATAGGCGGCACCATGGCCAGATGACAACCGGCAGGGGATCAATCACACAATTCATCGGAGTGTGGTCATTGTGCCACTACTCGCCGGGAATAGCTCAGGCTGCTGGCGTTTGTCTCGATTTTGCCGCATTCTGGACCACGATCGAACTTTTAGGTTGCAAGGCGTCCGACAGGTAAACTGGATGACCTACGTCGCAGCGACAGCTAATAAGGTTTCGTCGGGGCACGGCCTTTCATTCTCCGGCCCGATTGCGTTGGTCATGGTCGCATTGGCATCCGGAGCGGCGGCCTGGACTGCCTTTCCGGTTACTTCAGTCTTGGATTCAGCATCCTCCGAGGACATCAACACGTTATCGTTCGATGACCGGTTCCCCTCGGGGTCCAGCTTGCCTCCGACGTACTTCGCGCAACCCGTTGTTCGATCCTTGCCGCCAGAACTCGAGATCAAACTTCAACAAGCGAAAGACCAGCTCGCGCAGAAATTGCAGTTTCGAGATCGGCAGGCAGCCCTTGTGGAGGAACCCACGCCGTCAAGCGTCGCTGCCGTTCCCGTTCCCGTTCCCAGGCCTCGTCCGGTTGAAGCGAACCTCGAGTTACGGGACGGCCCTCCTGCGGCACAACCTGACAATCGCACGCTGCTGCAGAAGCTTTCCGACCTGCTCCCGGCCCGTGTCACGCTTGCGTCTCTATCTCCATCCCTCGATGGTGGGCTCCTTAGCGGCGGGCCAGATCTCGCCGCTCTTGGCTACGACAATCTCACCGCCGTCTATGACATCTCGGCACGCACTGTTTACATGCCAAACGGCGCGAAGCTCGAGGCGCATTCAGGATTGGGCAGTTTGATGGATGATCCAGCACATGTGAACGAGCGAAATGCTGGAGCAACGCCACCAAATGTCTACGACTTGAAACCGCGGGAGCGACTGTTTCACGGCGTCCAGGCGCTACGTATGATTCCGGTTGGTGACAACGACACGCTCGGGCGGTCCGGCTTGCTCGCGCACAGCTATATGCTCGGGGCGAACGGCGATTCCAACGGCTGCGTGTCGATCAAGAATTATGAAAGATTTTTGAAAGCCTATAACAACGGTGAGATCAAGCGCCTCGTCGTCGTCCCGAGCCTCGGTGACAGCGCGTCAGCTGCGCGACGATCAGTTTCACAATCATGATGCTGGGCTGTTGTCTTCCGCCCACTAACGCCACGGATTTACCCTGGCGCTGGTCGTCGGTTTCCAGCGCCAGTCGCTTTAACCAGGATTAGCCTTTCGGCCGTCGGACCGCTTTGAGACCGATCTGCCGCGTTGACCGGATGCCGGAACGGCCGCACCATAGCGCTCCTTATGCCTGAGATTGCCCTGTGACTGGCCTGACCAACCGCCAATCCGAGATCCTGAATATCGCCCGCGCCTTTGGCCGGGTGATGGTGGAAGATCTCGCCAAGCGTTTCGAGGTCTCGGCGCAGACCATTCGCAAGGATTTGAATGATCTGTGCGATCACAGGTCGCTGACGCGGATTCATGGCGGCGCCATCATTGCCTCCGGTGTCGAGAATCTCGCCTACGAAGCGCGAAGGTTCGTCGCCGCCGAAGAAAAGAAAGCCATTGGTGCCGCCGCGGCGGCGCTGATCCCCAATGGCTGCTCGCTGTTCATCAATATCGGCACCACCACCGAAGAGGTCGCGAGCGCGCTGACTTCGCATGAGGACCTGCTGGTCATCACCAACAACCTCAATGTCGCGATGCTGCTGTACCGGCATCCGCGCATCGAGGTGATCGTGGCCGGCGGAGCGGTGCGCCGCGCCGATGGCGCCGTGATCGGCTCGACCGCGATCAGCCTGATCGGCCAGTTCAAGGTCGATTACGCCATCATCGGCGCTTCCGCGATCGACGAAGAGGGCGCGCTATTGGATTTCGATTATCGCGAAGTGCAGGCAGCCCAGGCCATTATTGCCAATGCGCGCAGCGTGATGCTGGTCGCCGACTCGACAAAACTGCGGCGCAGCGCGCCGGTCCGCATCGCCCATATCAGCCAGATCCAGACCTTTGTCACCGACGCCGCCTTGCCGGCCGGGCTCGCCAACATCTGCCATACCCGTGGCATCGAGGTGATCGAGGCGATGCCCAAATCCTCCGCCGACATCGACGAACCCGGCATTGAGCCTGCTTCGACCGTCACGCGGCTGAGATAGAGCCCATGGCCTCATGGTTCGAGACGCACGGCGCCGCAGCGATCCTCACCATGAGGGTCTTAAGACCTCATCCTGAGGAAGCTCGACAAATCCTCACATTGCAATGGCGTTGCGCGCCATCAGCTCGCAGAGCGCCATCGCCGCTGTTTTTCGCGATTGCCGCAACCCTTCATGCTGCACCACTGCCGGCGTTGGCCCTTGCTCGTGTCGAGGTAGTAGACGTCGCAGTCAGGAGCTTCACATTTTCGAATTCTCTTGCGCTCCTCGTCGACGAGCAGACGTTCGATCGCGAGCGAACAGACATGCAAAGGGATTTCGGGCGCCAGTGAAGGAGACCAGCGGCGGCGGGCCAATCCGGGCGAAGGTGATGCGACCAGTATTTGCGCCGCATGTGCCGCCCGGATGGCGGCCGATAGCGCATCCAGATCGAGCGGCCGCGCCGGGCGCCCTGAATTTGCAGCAGCCAGGACATCGTGAAGATGCTCGCGAAGCTTGCGTGCGCGTTTCACAATATGTGTGCCGGAGCGGCCATCGAGCTGCGGCAGGCGTGCGGCGGTCCGACGATCGACAAGCCCCGCCAACTCGGCAAACCGCGTCAGGTCGCGGTATGTCGCCAAGTTGTCAATTGGCGCGTCTGAGGGCCGCTCGTCCAGGGTGTTCACCAGGTCCAGCGCTGGATGCCCACCGCTCCACTCGAACCGGTTGGCGCGGTCACTGATTCGTCCTTGCCTCATGTCGCGCTCCATCATAACCTTTAAAATACACTAAAGAGGTTACGAGTATCCATTCTTGCTTGGGAGTCGATTATGACGGATTTGACCGTCAGTGGGCGAACTCCTGCAGAATACATTCGTGGCGCGGCCTACGGCCTCGCGGCGGTCGGCATCTGGTCCGGATGGATTGTGGTGGCTCGCCTCGGCCTGCGAACAAGCCTCACGCCCTGGGACATCGCTGCGCTTCGTTTCAGTGTGGCCGGTTTGCTCCTGCTGCCGTATGTCCTCGTTAAGGGTCTCGCACTCGAACGCCTCGGTTGGATCGGACTAGTGGCGATCGTGCTCGGCGGCGGTGCCCCCGTCCTGCTCGCGAATGCCGGCCTTCTGTTCGCTCCTGCGGCGCATGCGGGAGCTCTCTTTCCCGGGGTGATGCCGCTGGCGGTTGCGATTCTGGCGGCGCCGATCCTGCACGAGCCATTCACCGACGCAAAAAAAATTGGCTTTGTCCTGATCCTGCTCGGCGTCTTTTGCATCGCTTCCGGCACCGGCGGCGCTATCGGCTCGGCGCAGACACTCGGACACGCGCTATTTCTCGGCTCTGGCCTGGCTTGGGCCTGCTACACGGTCGCGATGCGTCGCGCACGGCTCGATGGGCTGCACGCGGCAGGCATCGCCGCCGTCGGTGCTTTGATTCTCTACGTTCCCGCCTATTTGTTCGCGGGGGTAGCGAGTCTCGCCAACGCCCCATGGGGCGATATAGCTCTTCAAGCGCTGGTGCAGGGGGTCCTGACGGCCATAGTTTCGCTCGTTCTCTACGGGCGTGCGGTCAATATTCTCGGTGCCTCGAGCGGCGCCGCCTTCGCCGCTCTGTCCCCGGCAATGACTGCCATCATGGCCATTCCAATCCTTGGCGAGTGGCCTACGACCGCAGATTGGATTGCGATCGCCTCGATCTCCGCCGGCGTTTACGTCGTGACCGGAGGGCCGCTGCCACAACGACGGGCCTGAGATTAGATCTGCACGCGCTTGGTTTCGGTTTCATGGTCGAAGGAGCGAACCGCTCCTCGACGCCAATGGCCTAACGCCGGTTGCTTCAGCATCAACCGCCTGAAGTTAGAGTTTCCCGTTTTCGCTTGCTTTCGCTTTTGATTGTGATTTATTCGAAATCGAAAGCGAAATCGCCAAAGTGAACTGGCGAACGCCGGGGAAGCGTCTTTTGGACCGAATTTTTGACCTCGCTATCATTGGGGGAGGCGTCAATGGCTGCGGCATCGCGCGCGATGCGGCGGGTCGGGGCAATTCTGTTTTCCTGTGTGAAATGAATGATTTGGCCAGCGGAACGTCGTCCTGGTCGACCAAGCTCGTGCATGGCGGCTTGCGCTATCTGGAGTATTACGAGTTTCGGCTGGTTCGCGAGGCGCTGATCGAGCGCGAAATCCTCTGGCAGATCGCGCCGCATATCATCCGGCCGCTTCGTTTCGTGCTGCCGCACCATAACGGGCTGCGCCCGGCCTGGCTGCTGCGGCTCGGGCTGTTCCTGTACGACCATATCGGCGGCCGCAATCTGCTGCCGCCGACGCGCTCGGTCGATTTGACCCGCGACGAGGTCGGTCAACCGCTGATTCCGGGCCGGTACCTGAGGGGCTTTGAATATTCGGACTGTTTCGTCGATGACGCCCGCCTTGTGGTGCTTACCGCGCGAGACGCGGCGGATCGCGGCGCCGAAATCCGCACCCGCTCACGCGCGGTGGAAATTCGGCAGGTGGATGGAATCTGGCAGGTCACCGTCGAAAACACATCGAGTGGTGAGCGCAGCACGATCAAAGCGCGCGCGCTGGTCAACGCCGGCGGGCCGTGGGTCGAAGATGTGCTGAGGTCGGGCGCGGGCGTCAACGCCAAAGCAAAAGTGCGGCTGGTGCAGGGATCTCACATCGTAGTGCGGAAGCTGTATGCGCACGACCGCGCCTACATGTTTCAGAACAGCGACGGCCGGATTGTCTTCGTCATTCCGTACCAGGACGACTTCACGCTGATCGGCACCACCGATCGCGACTTCGAGGGCGACCCGGCCAAGGTGAAAGCCTCGGCCGAAGAGATCAAATACCTCTGCGATTCCGTCAGCGAATATCTTGCGAAACCGGTCAAGCCCGAGGACGTGGTCTGGACCTATGCCGGCGTTCGGCCGCTATATGACGACGGCGCCAGCGAAGCCAAGGCCGCTACCCGCGATTACGTTTTCGAGCTCGACACCCCCGGCGGCGCGCCGCTGCTGTCGATCTACGGCGGCAAGATCACCACCTATCGGCGTCTCGCCGAGGAGGCGCTCGAACGTCTGTCGCCTTATTTGCGCAGCGCCAAGGCCCGCGAAGGCTGGACCGCCAAATCGCCTTTGCCCGGCGGCGATCTCGACGTTTCGGCGATCGCAGCACTTTCGGCCGAACTGGTCCGCAACTATCCGTTTCTGACGCCGGCGCATGCCAATCGGCTGGCGCATGCCTACGGCACCCGCGCCAGCAAGCTGCTCGGCCCGGCGAAATCCCTCGGCGATCTCGGCCAGTCGTTCGGCGCCACCTTGACGGAGAGCGAGGTCCGGTACCTGATGTCGTCGGAGTGGGCCTTGACCGCCGATGACATCGTATGGCGGCGATCGAAGCTTGGATTGCGGTTGTCGCCAGCCGAAATAGCCGCCATCGACGACTGGATCGGGGCCCATGGTGTCGCTTCCGGATGTCCCCTGCTGGAAGCACGAGGGCGGACATGACCGTTACGCTCGAAAACATGACGCGCACCGTCGATGGCATTGCGACCATTCGCAATGTCTCGCTGACGCTTGAGCGTGGCACGCTGAGCGTGCTGCTGGGCCCGACGCTGTCGGGCAAGACATCGATCATGCGGCTGCTCGCCGGTCTCGACAAGCCGGCAACCGGCCGCGTCCTGGTCGATGGCAAGGATGTCACCGGCTTCGATGTGCGGCAGCGTTCGGTGGCGATGGTCTATCAGCAGTTCATCAATTATCCCTCGCTGACCGTCTATGAGAACATTGCCTCGCCGCTGCGGGTGCAGGGCAAACCGCGCGCGGAGATCGACAAGCGCGTTCAGGAAGCCGCCAGACTGCTGAAGCTCGAGCCGTATTTGAACCGCACGCCGCTGCAATTGTCGGGGGGACAGCAGCAGCGCACCGCGATCGCGCGCGCGTTGGTCAAGGGCGCCGATCTGGTGTTGTTGGACGAGCCGCTCGCCAACCTCGACTACAAGCTGCGCGAGGAATTGCGCACCGAACTGCCGCGCATCTTTGAGGCGTCCGGCGCGATCTTCGTCTACGCGACCACCGAGCCTTCCGAAGCGCTGCTGCTTGGCGGCCGTACCGTCTGCATGTGGGAAGGCGAAATCCTGCAGGCCGGCGAGACCTCGAAAGTCTATCGCCATCCCAACACCCTGCGCGTCGCCCAGGTATTTTCCGATCCGCCGCTCAACATCGTCGGGATCGAAAAGCGCAATGGCTCGGTGCAGTATGCCGGCGGCGTGCAGGCGCCGGCGTCCGGACTTTACGAAGCGCTTGGCGACGGCGTCTATCGGGTCGGCTTCCGCGCCCACCAGCTCGAAGTCGCCAACGGCATTGCCGGCCGCCACGCGTTTCACGCCACCGTGACGGTGACCGAAATCACCGGTTCGGAAAGCTTCGTGCATCTCAACCGCGATGCTTCCAACTGGGTCGCCGTGCTGCAGGGCGTGCACGAATACCCGCCCGGGCACGTACTGGACGCGGTGCTCGATCCGAACAATGTTTTTGTGTTCGACGCGGCCGACCGTCTGGTCGCCGCACCCGGCGCGATGTGAGGGACATGGCAGATGGCCCGCATTGATCTCGTCGACCTCGCACACTCCTACAGCGGCAACGCCGCCGATCCCGAATCTTATGCGTTAAAGCCGATCTCGATGACCTGGCGGCAGGGCGCGGCCTATGCGCTGCTCGGGCCGTCGGGCTGCGGCAAGACCACGCTGCTCAATCTGATCTCGGGCATCGTCACCCCTTCGCGCGGCCAAATCCTGTTCGACGGCGCCGATATCACACCGCTGTCAACCCAGAAGCGCAATATCGCGCAGGTGTTCCAGTTTCCGGTGATCTACGACACCATGACGGTCGGACAGAACCTTGCCTTTCCGCTCAGGAATCGCGGCGTGCCAAAAGCCGAGATCGACGCGCGGGTCGCGGAGATCGCGCGCCTGCTCGACCTCACGCCTTATCTGGCGCGCAAGGCGACGCGGCTGACGGCCGACGCCAAGCAGAAAATCTCGCTTGGCCGCGGACTGGTCCGGTCCGATGTCGCGGCGATCTTGTTCGACGAACCGCTGACGGTGATCGATCCCGAGCTGAAATGGCAGTTGCGGTCGAAGCTCAAGGCGCTGCATCGCGCGCTCGACCTGACGATGATCTATGTCACCCATGACCAGACCGAGGCGCTGACTTTCGCCGATACCGTGGTGGTGATGCATGACGGCCGCGTGGTGCAGAGCGGCACGCCGGCCGAATTGTTCGACAAGCCGGAACACACCTTTGTCGGCTACTTCATCGGCTCGCCCGGCATGAACATCGTGCCCGCCGAGGTGCGGGGCCGCGAGGCCCGGATCGACGGCCACATCATCGCACTGAAGCGGAGCTACGACAGTCTGCCGCCGGGCGCGAAGATCGAGATCGGCGTGCGCCCCGAATTCGTCGACGTCGCGCCAACAGCGCCGGGCTTGCTGTCGGCCAACATCGAGCGGATCGATGACCTCGGCCGCGTCCGCTTCGCCCGCGTTCGCATTGGCGATGCAAAATTTGCGGCCAGGGTGCCGCCGGGATTTTCGATTCCCGGCGACGTCGCCGGGCTGATATTCGACCCGTCGCACGTTCATGTCTATGCGGACAGCCGTCTGGTCGAGGGATCGCTGTAATGGACAAGACCATCAACCAAAAGGCCTGGTTCCTGGTGCTGCCGGTGTTTCTGGTGGTGGCGTTCTCGGCCATCCTGCCGCTGATGACGGTGGTGAACTATTCGATGCAGGACACCTTCGGGAACAATCAGTTTTTCTGGAATGGTGTCGGCTGGTTCAAGGAATTGCTCGATCCGTCGACCGACCTCGGTGAGCGGTTCCTGGCGTCGCTGTGGCGCAATCTGTTTTTCTCCGCGGTGATCCTCGCGATCGAGGTTCCGCTTGGTATCGTGGTGGCGCTTTCGATGCCGCGCGAGGGCTGGCGGGTCGCTGCCTGTCTGGTGATCATGGCGTTGCCGCTGCTCATTCCATGGAACGTGGTCGGAACCATCTGGCAGATCTTCGGCCGGCCCGACATCGGCCTGATGGGCTATGTGCTCAACCACATCGGCCTGAATTACAATTACGTCTCCAACGAGCTCGACGCATGGGCCACCGTCATCGTGATGGATGTCTGGCACTGGACCAGCCTCGTCGCGCTGTTGTGCTATGCTGGCTTGAAATCGATTCCGGATGCCTATTATCAGGCGGCACAGATCGACGGCGCCTCGCGATGGGCGGTATTTACCGCGATCCAGTTGCCGAAAATGAACCGCGTGCTGTTGATCGCCGTGCTGCTGCGCTTCATGGACAGCTTCATGATCTACACCGAGCCGTTCGTGGTGACCGGCGGCGGGCCGGGCAATTCGACGACCTTCGTTTCCATTGAGCTGGTCAAGATCGCGCTCGGGCAGTTCGACCTCGGCAAGGCTGCCGCACTGTCGATCGTCTACAATTTGATCATCATCATCGTGTGCTGGGTGTTTTACACCGTCATGACCAATGTCGGCGCCGAGCGCGTGCCCGAGAAGGGAGTCGCGTAATGCATTCGATTCCTGGCCGTCGCATCATTCTCTCGCTGTTCCTGATCTTCCTGCTGCTGCCGATCTACTGGCTGGTCAACATGAGCTTCAAGACCAATTACGAGATCGTCTCGACCATGACGCTGTGGCCGCATCAGCCGACCCTTGCCAATTACGTGCGCATCTTCACCGATGAGAGCTGGTATTCCGGTTACATCAATTCGCTGAAATATGTGCTGATCAACACCGTGATCTCGATTTCGGTCGCCTTGCCGGCGGCTTACGCGTTTTCGCGTTATCGCTTCCTCGGCGACAAGCACCTGTTCTTCTGGCTGTTGTCGAACCGGATGGCGCCGGCCGCGGTCTACGCACTGCCGTTCTTCAATCTTTATTCGGCGATCAATCTGTTCGATACGCCGTGGGCGGTCGCGTTGGCGCACTGCATCTTCAACGTACCATTGGCGGTGTGGATCCTGGAAGGATTCGTGTCCGGGGTGCCGCGCGAGATCGACGAGACCGCCTTCCTCGACGGCTATTCGTTCCCGCGATTCTTCATCAAGATCCTGGTGCCGCTGATCGCCAGCGGCATCGGCGTCGCGGCGTTCTTCTGCTTCATGTTTTCCTGGGTCGAGTTGCTGCTGGCGCGCACGCTGACCTCGGTCAATGCCAAGCCGATATCGGCCGTCATGACCCGCACGGTTTCCGCGGCCGGAATGGACTGGGGCTTGCTGGCCGCGGCCGGCGTTCTGACCATCATTCCCGGCGCGCTGGTGATCTGGTTCGTCCGCAATTACATCGCGCGCGGCTTCGCGCTCGGCAGGGTGTAGGAGGGCCGCCGCAATGGAAAACATCGCATGGATGGCCTGGACGCCGCCGACCGCGATCTTCTTCGCGCTGCTGGCCACCACCCTGGCGGTCATGACCTGGCTCGCCGTGGCCTATCCGGAAGCCGAGCGGGTCGGCATCCTGCACATTCCGACGACGCGCGGCGACCGGCTGTTCATTTCACTGATCATGACCGCCGCTATCCATCTGTTGTGGATCGGTTTCGTCGGCACCGACCCGATCGCGACGATTCCGATCGGAGAAGGAATTGAAATATCGAGCCTGTGGCTCGCTACCGTGATTTCGCTTGCTTCGGCCGTTGCGATTTTCCGCACCGTCTGAATGAGCGAATAAAGAGCAGATCCGGGGGCAACCCGGGCCTGAATATGTTTGTCGCTGCAACGGAGGAACCAACATGCGACACTTGAGGAGAAGGAACGGTCCCCTGACCAAGAATAGTTTTCTGACGATGACCAGCGCCGCGGCGCTGATCGCGGCTTCCGTGACGATTGCCGCGCCTGCGTTTGCGGACGATGCAGCCGCGCAGAAGTGGATCGACAGTGAATTTCAGCCCTCGACCTTGTCAAAGGCCGATCAGTTGAAGGAACTGCAGTGGTTCGAAAAGGCGGCCCAGCCCTTCAAGGGAATGGAAATCAACGTCGTCTCGGAAACCATCACGACGCATGAGTATGAGTCCAGGACCCTGGCAAAGGCCTTTACCGAACTCACCGGTATCAAGGTCAAGCACGACGTCATTCAGGAAGGCGACGTGGTTGAAAAGCTGCAGACCCAGATGCAGTCCGGCAAGAACGTGTATGACGGCTGGATCAACGACTCCGATCTGATCGGCACGCACTTCCGGTACGGCCAGACCATCGTGCTGTCGGACTATATGACCGGCGAAGGCAAGGAGGTCACCGATCCCCAGCTCGACGTCAACGACTTCATCGGCAAGTCCTTCACCACGGCGCCGGATGGAAAGCTGTATCAGCTTCCCGACCAGCAGTTCGCCAACCTGTACTGGTTCCGTTACGACTGGTTCTCCAATCCCGAGTACAAGGCCAAGTTCAAGGCCAAGTATGGCTACGAGCTCGGCGTTCCCGTGAACTGGTCGGCCTATGAAGATATCGCCGAGTTCTTCACCAACGACATCAAGGAGATCAACGGCGTCAAGGTCTATGGCCACATGGACTACGGCAAGAAGGATCCGTCGCTGGGATGGCGTTTTACCGATGCGTGGTTGTCGATGGCAGGCAACGGCGACAAGGGCATCCCGAACGGCCTTCCGGTCGACGAATGGGGTATCCGCATGGAAGGCTGTCGTCCGGTCGGCTCCTCGGTCGAGCGTGGCGGCGACACCAACGGTCCGGCGGCGGTCTATTCGATCGCCAAATATCTCGACTGGATGAAGAAGTATGCTCCGCCGCAGGCGCAAGGCATGACCTTCTCCGAATCGGGACCGGTGCCGGCGCAAGGTGCGATCGCGCAGCAAATCTTCTGGTACACCGCTTTCACCGCCGACATGGTGAAGCCGGGCCCGGTGATGAATGCCGATGGCACACCGAAATGGCGGATGGCGCCATCGCCGCATGGCGCGTACTGGAAGGACGGCATGAAGCTCGGCTATCAGGACGCAGGATCGCTGACGCTCCTGAAGTCCACGCCGGCCGACCGCCGCAAGGCAGCCTGGCTCTATCTGCAGTTCATCGTGTCCAAGACGGTGAGCCTGAAGAAGAGCCATGTCGGTCTCACCTTCATCCGTGAGTCCGACATCTGGGACAAGTCGTTCACCGAGCGCGCGCCGAAGCTCGGCGGGCTGATCGAGTTCTACCGCTCGCCCGCGCGCGTGCAGTGGACCCCGACCGGCAACAACGTTCCGGATTATCCGAAGCTTGCGCAATTGTGGTGGCAGAACATCGGCGATGCGTCGTCCGGTGCGAAGACGCCGCAGGCGGCGATGGATTCGCTCGCAGCCGCGCAGGATTCGGTGATGGAGCGACTCGAGAAGTCGGGCGTGCAGGGCGCTTGCGGGCCGAAGCTCAACAAGAAGGAGAAGCCGGAGTTCTGGTTCGCGAAAGCCGAGAAGGACCACACCATCGCGCCCCAGCGCAAGCTGGCGAACGAGAAGCCAAAGGGCGAAACCATCGACTACGACGCGCTGATCAAGTCGTGGCCGGCCTCGCCGCCGAAGCGTGCTTCGAACTGAAGGCTCCAGCATCGTCATGGCCGGGCTTGACCCGGCCATCCACGACTTTCTCTTTTGCAAAGCAAGACGTGGGTGCCCGGCATCGCAGACAAGTTTACGCAGTCTGCGCAAAACAGACTGCTATGGCCGGGCATGACGAGAAGAAAAACAAGAAGGCCGGGAGCAATCCCGGCCTTCTTTTGTTTCGCGCTGCGCAACTCAGTTTACCGACGTCATCATCCGCGAAAGCGGATGATCCAGTATTCCGCGTGTTCTCGATTCCATCTCTGGGGGCGGCGTACTGGCCGCCTTCGCGGGCATGACGTCCTGATATGCGGCCAGCCTACTGCGCCGCCTCCGCAGCCTCCAGCGTCGGATAATCCGTATAGCCCTTGGCACTGCCGCCATAGAACGTCGCCTTGTCCCACTCGTTGAGCGGCGCGCCCTTCTTCAGGCGCTCGACCAGATCGGGGTTCGAGATGAACGGCTTTCCGAACGCGATCAGGTCGGCCGCGCCTGCCGCGAGCACCTTGGTCGCGAGTTCGAAGTCATAGCCGTTGTTGGCGACATAGGCGCCCTTGAAGCGTTTGCGCAAGGAACCGTAGTCGAACGGCGCGATGTCGCGCGGGCCGCCGGTCGCGCCTTCGATGACGTGGATGTAGACGAGCTTCAGCGCGTTGAGATGATCGACGATGTAGTCGAACAGCGGCTGCGGATGAGAGTCGGAGACGTCATTGGCCGGCGTCACCGGCGAAATCCGGATGCCGGTTCGCTCGGGGCCGGCTTCGGCCGCGACGACCTTGGACACTTCGAGCATCAGCTTCGCCCGGTTCTCGATCGATCCGCCGTAAGCATCGGTGCGCTTGTTGGTGCCGTCCTTGGCGAACTGATCCAGCAGATAGCCGTTGGCGCCATGGATTTCGACGCCGTCGAAACCAGCCGCAAGTGCGTTCGCGGTGCCGCGCTTGAAACTCTCGATGATCCCGGGGATTTCTTCCAGCGCCAGCGCACGCGGCTCGGAAATGTCGGTGAAGGTGCCGCCAACGAACGTCTTGCCCTTGGCGCGGATCGCCGAGGGCGCGACCGGTGCGCCATCATTGGGCTGCAGCGAGGTGTGCGAAATGCGCCCGACATGCCAGATCTGGATGAAGATACGTCCGCCACGTTCGTGCACGCGGTCGGTGACCTTGCGCCAGCCCGCGACCTGCTCTTTTGAGTAGATGCCGGGGGTGTCCTGATAGCCCTGGCCCTGTTGCGAGACCTGGCTCGCCTCGGTGACCAGGAGCCCCGCGGAGGCACGCTGGCCGTAATATTCAATGGCCAGGGGACTCGGCACCAGGCCCGCGACCGCGCGGTTGCGGGTCAGCGGCGCCATGACAAATCGATTGGGAAGGGTGATCGGGCCCAGCTTGTAGGGCTCGAAGAGTTTGGTCGGCGTGCTCATTTTGCGATGATTCCGAGAAAATTGCAGGTGAGAAACAGGTGGGTATTTTTATCACCCCGGCAATGCCACGAGCTATTCGGCTTTTGCAGGCTAGCCGCGCACGATACCGCCGAGGTGGCCACCGTCAAGAAACCGCGTATGCGCGGTGGCGTAGGATGATTCATTCGAAATCGGAAACCGCGCAGCATGGGCTATCTCCCGGTGGATGCCTTGGCGGTTGAACCGTCATTCCGGGGCATCGCGCAGCGATGACCCCGGAATCTCGAGATTCCGGGTTCAGTCCTGCGGACTGCCCCGGAATGACGTAAGAGTTACTTCACCCCCAGAAAATCGCGCTTGCCGATTTCCACGCCGTTGTGGCGCAGGATGCCGTGGGTGGTCGCGGCGTGGAAATAGAAATTCGGGAATGCAAAGCTGCTGAGGAATTGCTGGCCCTTGAGGGTCATGGTGTTGTTCGGACCTGCGGGAAAGCTGACATCGCGGCTATCGGCGCCTTCGAACTGGGCCGGCTTGAACGACTTCACATAGTCGATGGTTTTGGAAAGCCGCTGCTTCAGCTCTTCAAACGTCTTTTCGGTGTCGGGGGTGGACGGCACCTCGCTCTGCGTCAGGCGCGCGCAGCCTTTGGCCGCGAAATCGCAGGCGAGCTGGATCTGACGCGACAGCGGCAGCATGTCGGGAAAAAGCCGTGCGCCGAGCAAAACGTCGGGTTGAATGTTCTTCGCCTCGCAGTGTGTCTCGGCCTTGGTGAGGAGGCCCGAAAGGCTGTTGAGAATTTGCAGGAAGGCCGGAACGGTAGCGTCGTAGAAGGACATGCGGTGCTCTTTCGGTTGATGGGGAGATTCCGGGTTTGTAGTGGCGGGAGTACATTGCCTAGCGAATGGCCGATGATTGCGGTGGAAGCGACTGCGCGCGCGGCTGCCCGCGCATCCGCGCCAGCAATTCGGCGGTGGGCCAGGAATCGGCGGGCAGGCCGTATTTGATCTGCATCGCCTTCACGGCAGTTCGGCTCTGCTGACCCATGATGCCGTCGACCTTGCCGACATTGAATCCGGCGCGCACTAGCAGTTGCTGCATCTCGCGAAGCTCGGCGAATGGCAGTTGCGCGACCGGTGCTGCGGGATGGCGCATCACTGGCGCGCCGGCGATGCGGGTGGCGAGATAGCCGGCGGTGGTCGAATAGATCAGCGAGTTGTTCCACTCGGTGTAGGCCGCGAAATTGGGATAGGCCAGAAACGCCGGTCCCATCCGGCCCATCGGCAATAACAGCGAGGCCGGCAGATCGTCGTTCGGCAATGCGCGTCCGTCCGGATAGCTCACGCCGAACTGCGCCCATTTAGAACGCGGCAGCTGGATGGTGAGGTCGGCCTGGTCCCAAGGCAAGCTCTGCGGCACCCGCACTTCCTGCAGCCAGGGTTCGCCGCGGCGCCACTTCAATCCGTTGGCGATGTAGTTCGCGGTCGAGCCGATCACGTCGGCCGGACTGCGCAGCAGGTTGCGATGGCCGTCGCCGTCGTAGTCGACCGCGTAGTTGAAATAATGCGTCGGCAGGAATTGCGTCTGTCCGAGTTCGCCGGCCCATGAGCCGACCATCTCCGCAGGAGTGAGGTCGCCGCGGTCGATGATTTTCAGCGCGGCGATGGTTTCCTTCTCAAACATCTGCGAGCGGCGGCAGTCATAGGCGAGCGAGACCAGCGAGCGCAGCGTCGGCAGGCTGCCCATGTTGGCGCCGAAATCGCTTTCAAGACCCCAGAACGCGGCAATCACAGCCGGCGGCACGCCATATTCCTTCTCGGCGCGCGCGAACGCCGCGGCATGGGTCTTGATCCGGGCCTGGCCCTGCTGCATCCGGGAAATCGCAGCCATGCGGCCGGCGAACTCGGTGAATATTTGCCCGAACACGCGCTGGCCGCGGTCGCGGTTGACGATGCCCTGGTCGTAGACAAGTCCGGGCGAGGCGTCCGCGAGCGCGCGCTGCGAAACGCCCGCCGCGGCCGCCTGCTGCTTGAGGTCCGCCAGGAAACGATCAAAACTCATGCCGGCGTGACAGGATGCGCCACGTGGGGCCGGGGCTGGCCTGGCGGGAGTGGCAACCGTTCCGGGCCAAGCGGCCGGTTGAGCCGATGCCGGGTGCGGTCCGCACAGAAGCGCAAGCAAGCCAGCGCCAAGAAAAACGCCGAGCAAAACGTCAAGCAAAACACCGGGAAAAAATCGTGCCGTTAGGGTTCGCATGCGGTTACCGGTTGGGTGCAGATTCGCGCGATGGTGCCCTGTCGTAGCATTATTGAAGTCCCAGCGTCATGCCCGGCCAAAGCGGCCAAAACGATCGATTTGCCCCCGAGGACCATAGCTGCAACGCAAGCTCGCTCCACGCATAGGAGCATGCCGCTCGGACAGGACCCCGGAGGCTGTTCCAATCGTTTTTGCCCGTGTAGACTTCCCCGTCTGCAGGCCTGAGCAAGGCGAGCCAGCAATCACAAAGGGCCGGCGGACAGGGGAGACGGCGGAACAACCATGACGGATATCCAATATTTAAGCCCGCGTACGCTGGATGAAGCGATCAGCGCATTTGCCGCCGCCGGAAGTGCTGCGCGCATCATGGCTGGCGGCACCGATCTTCTGGTGCAGATGCGCTCCGGCGCGGTGCGTCCGGGCCTGATCGTCGACATCAAGAAAATCGCCGAGATGGCTGCAATCGAGGAAACCGCTGAGGGCGGTTTCCGCGTCGGCGCCGCCGCGCCGGGCGCGGTGCTGGCCGAACACCCGCGTTTCGGCAAGGTCTGGCCCGGCGTACTCGAAGCCGTCAACCTCATCGGTTCCACCCAGGTCCAGGGGCGGGCCTCGGCGGGCGGCAATCTGTGCAACGGCTCGCCGGCCGGCGACAGTGTACCCGCCATGATCGCGGCCGGTGCCATCGTCACGCTGCAGGGGCCGAACGGCCGCCGCGAGATGCCGGTGGAGAAAGTGCCGGCCGGACCGGGCCGCACCAATCTTTTGCCCGGCGAGATCCTCGTCAGCTTCACGCTGCCGCCGCGGCCGAAGGGGTCAAGCGATGCCTATCTGCGCATGATTCCACGCACCGAAATGGACATCGCCGTGGTCGGCGTCGGCGTCAGCCTCACGATGAAGGATGGCGTGTGCACCACAGCCAGGGTCGGGCTTGGCGCGGTGGCGCCGACCGTGCTGTTGGTCGAGGCGGCGGCGAAAGCGCTGATCGGCAGCAAACTCGACGATGCGGCGCTGAATGCCGCAGCTAGCGCTTGCTCCGCCGCCTGCCGTCCGATCGACGACAAGCGCGGCACCATTGCTTACCGCACCAAGGTTGCCGGCGTGCTGCTCAAGCGCACCGCTGCCATCGCCGCTAAGCGCGCCGCCGGAGGGAATTGAAGACAATGTCAAAACTGCATGTTTCCACCACAATCAACGGCGAGCCGGCGGAGTTTCTGTGCGAGCCTTACGACACCATGCTCGACGCGTTGCGCGGGCCGCTCGGCCTGACCGGCTCGAAGGAAGGCTGCGCGTCCGGCGATTGCGGCGCCTGCAGCATCATGCTGGACGATCGCCTGGTCTGTTCCTGCCTGATGCTGTCAGCCGAAGCCGAAGGCCATGAGCTGCGCACCATCGAAGGCATGGCCCATGGTGACAAGCTGCATCCGCTGCAGCAGAAGTTTCTGGAAATGGCGGCGTTGCAGTGTGGCATCTGCACGTCGGGCATGCTGGTCGCCTCCGAGGCCCTGCTGCAGAAGAATCCGCGGCCGAGCGAGGAAGAGGTTAGGTTCTGGCTGGCGGGCAATCTGTGCCGGTGCACCGGTTACGACAAGATCGTGCGCGCGGTTCTGGAAACCGCCGCTGACATGCGGGAGCAAGGAATCAGGGAGTCCCGGCAATGAACGTCATCACCAACAACAAGTGGATCGGCCAGCGTACCATTCGGCCCGACGGTGCCGACAAGGTCACCGGACGCGCGGCCTTTGCCGCCGACACCACCATGCCCGGCATGATCTGGGGCAAGGTCAAGCGCAGCCCGCATCCGCACGCCCGCATCAAATCGATCGACACCTCGAAGGCGGAGGCGCTGCCCGGCGTGAAGGCGGTGGTCACGTCGCGAGATATTGTGGACTTCCCGATCGACAAGTCGGTCATGCTCGGCATCCAGGACATGCGCTGGATGTGCCGCAACGTGATGGCGCGCGAGAAGGCGCTGTTCCCCGGCCACCCGGTTGCGGCCGTCGCGGCCACGTCAGAGGCGATCGCGGCAAGGGCCTGCGAATTGATCGAGGTGGATTACGAGGTGCTGCCGTGGTCGGTCGAGATCGAGGACGCGCTTCTGCCCGACGCGCCGATCCTGCACGACTTCATGAAGTTCGAGGGCAAGCCGTCCAACATCGGCGGCAGGATCGAGGTCAAGAAGGGTGACATCGCGCAAGGCTTCGCCGCAGCCGAAATCGTCATCGAGCGCAGCTTCACCACCCGCCCGGTGCATCAGGGCTATATCGAGCCGCACGCTTGCCTCATCAGCGTCGGCGCCGACAACAAGACCACGATCTGGAGCTCGAGCCAGGGCCAGTTCATGGTGCGCGCCATGACGGCATATCTCACCGGCATTCCCCAGAGCGACATCCGCGCCATTCCGGCGGAAATCGGCGGCGGTTTTGGCGGCAAGACCATCGTCTATCTCGAGCCGCTCGCGACCCTGCTCGCCAAGAAGTCCGGCCGTCCGGTGAAGATGGTGATGACCCGCGAGGAGGTGATGCGGGCGACCGGGCCGACCTCGGGCTCGAAGAGCACGGTCAAGATCGGCGCCACCAGGGACGGCAAGATCGTCGCCGCGCAAGGCACGTTCTATTTGCAGGCCGGCGCGCTGCCGGGCTCGCCGATCCGCGGCGCGGTCGGCTGCAGCTTTTCGCCCTACGATATCCCGCACGTGCTTTCGGTGGGGTTCGACGTTCTCTCCAACCGCTCGAAGGTGGCGGCCTATCGCGCGCCGGGCGCGCCGATCGGCGCCTATGCGGTGGAATGCGTGCTCGACGAGCTGGCCGAAGCGCTGAAGATGGATCCCCTGGAGTTGCGGCTGAAGAACGCCGCCAAGCAGGGCACCAAGGCCGCGCATGGCCCGGTGTTTCCGCGCATCGGTTACATCGAGACGCTGGAGGCCGCGAAAGCGCATCCGCACTACACCGCACCGCTCGGCAAGCTGCAGGGAAGGGGCGTGGCTTCCGGTTTCTGGTTCAACGCCGGCGGTGAATCGAGCGCCCAGGTCAACATCACCGAGGACGGCAACGTCGTCGTCACCACGGGCCATCCCGATATCGGCGGCTCGCGCGCCGCGATCGCCAACATCTGCGCCGAGCTGCTCGGCATCGATTACCGCCGCGTGTCGGTGCTGATCGGCGACACCGCGACCATCGGCTTCTCCAACCTGACCGGCGGCAGCCGCGTGCTGTTCGCGTCCGCGATGGTGGTGACGCAATCGACCGACAAGGTTATCGCCACCTTGCGCGAGCGCGCCGCAAAAATCTGGGAGATCGATCCGGAAGCGGTGAAATGGGAAAACGGCGCGGCGCATCCGGCCAGCCCCAACGCCGGCCAGTTCGAACCGCTGACGCTGGCTGAGCTTGCGGCAAAAGCCCCGCAGATGGGCGGGCCGATCGGCGCCGGCGTGCAGCTCAACACCGAAGGCGCCGAGGGCGGCTTCGGCACCCACATCTGCGACGTCGAGGTCGATCCCGAACTCGGGATCGTGCGCGTCATCCGCTACACCGCGGTGCAGGACGTCGGCCGCGCCATCCATCCGGGCTATGTCGAGGGCCAGATGCAGGGCGGCGTCGCGCAGGGGATCGGCTGGGCGCTCAACGAAGAGTACATCTACAACAAGGACGGCAAGGTCGATAACCCGGGCTTCCTCGACTATCGCATGCCGGTTTGTTCTGATCTGCCGATGCTCGACACGGTAATGGTCGAAGTGCCGAACCCGAAGCATCCGCAAGGCGTGAAGGGGGTCGGCGAGGTGCCGCTGGTGCCTGTGATGGCCGCGGTCGCTAATGCCGTCCACAACGCACTGGGAAAACGCTTCTACAGTCTGCCGATGTCGCCGCCGAAGGTGCTGGAGGTGATTGAGGGGGAAACGCTGGAGGCGGCTGAGTGATGCTGCGTAGGGCGGGTTTGCCAACGGGTCGCGCGAATGCGCGCTCGATGATCAACTCCGCGACATCCGGGATCTAAAAGGAATAACCATGCAAAAGGTCCTGGTCGAGAACAATGCCGACGGCACCACACTGATCACGATCAACCGGCCGGAACGCCGCAACGCGATTTGTGCCGAGACGGCGCTGATGCTGCAAAAAGCGTTTCAGGATTTCGAGCGCTCCAGCACGCAGAAGGCCGCGGTGCTCACCGGAGCCGGCAACGAAGCGTTTTCCGGCGGCGCCGATACCGGCAATTTTCCGGAACTCTGGCGCTGCATTCCCACCGTCGGCTTTGGGACCACCAAGCCGATTGTTTCCGCGGTAGCCGGCTGGTGTGTCGGCGGCGCTCTGGTGCTCTCGATGATGTGCGATCTCACGGTGGCTGCGGAGAATGCCAAGTTTTCCTATCCCGAAGCGCGATTGGGTTTTACCGGCGGCCTGATTGCCGGACTGGCGGCGCGGATTCCGCACAAGGTTGCGATGGAAATGATGCTGTTGTGCCGCATCCTCGATCCGCAACGCGCCTACACCATCGGCCTCGTCAACGAGGTCGTGCCGACAGGACAGCAGGTCCCGGTTGCGCTGAAGATGGCACGCGAGATGGCCGAGTTCTCGCCGCTGGTGCTGAAGACCTTGAAGCGCTTTGTAACGGAAGGTGTTTTGGCGCACGGACCGTCCGAACAATCCGGTCGGGCACAGCGCGCACTCTGCGAGGTCAAGGAAAGCGAAGACGCCGGCGAGGCAGCGTCGGCGGTGAAGGAAAAGCGCAAGGCGGTCTTCAAGGGACGCTAGAGCATGATCCGGAAAAGCATGCCCTCGGACTTGATCCGAGGGTGGGTACCGGTTTCCCCTCGGGACAAACGCGAAGCATTTGCCCGGAGATCATGCTCAAACAAAAAGATAGAGCGGGATGACGATTCGAAGAAAAGTCATCCCGCTCTAGACTTTTCGACCCCCGCACGCCGCCCTTGCCGGCGCAGGTGCGGGCCCGTTCGTGATAATTCGGCAACAAACTTCCTGAAAAGTTACGCGGTACGCCGATACAACTGTTACGGGATCGTATCCTGTGGCAGAAAAATGGACGGGGTTGTCGATCAAGCCAGGGGCTGGAAATGCATCGTTTTGCTTTCGTTGGGGCTGCATTACTTTCAATTTCGGGACTCGTCGGCGCGGCGTCCGCGGCCGATCTCGCCACTCGCCCATACACCAAGGCGCCGTCGGCGTTCTACAACTGGACCGGTTTCTATATCGGCGCCAACGGCGGCTACGGCTGGGGAAGCGTCAGTTCGTACGGGGTGCCAGGCGGGATCCCGACCAACCATGCTCCGTCAGGTGCCCTTGCGGGCGGCCAGATCGGTTACAATTGGCAGACCGGTCCGTGGGTATATGGCCTGGAAGCAGACGGCGACTGGGCCAATATTCGCGGATCTGCTCTCTGCCCCGTTCCGATCGCCTCCTGTGCTTCCGATACCAGGGCTCTGGCGTCATTCCGGGGACGGCTTGGTTGGGCGACCGGTCCGGTGCTGCTCTACGGAACGGCTGGATTGGGTTACGCCAACACCCGATTTAGCGCATTAACGCTCGTGGGCGGATTGCCCGCCCTGGGCGCCACCGGTTCATACACCACCGATCGCTGGGGCTACGCGGCGGGCGCCGGGATCGAATACGGTTTCACGCCGAATTGGAGCGCGAAGCTCGAATACATGCACTACGGCTTTGGCACGGTGACTGCGCCAATCGGGACACTGGATTCGAATCCTGTTGCGACCAGGCTGCGCGTTGATACCGTCAAGGTCGGCATCAACTACCGCTGGGGCGGCCCGATCGCCTCGACATACTGATCTGGATTTCCGGCGAATGCATAAGCCCCGGCATCGGCCGGGGCTTTTCTGTGCCGATGCCTTGCCCAAGAAACGCGCCAATGCACCGGGCATGATTTGCTAAAGCGTTTTCAATCGATGCCTTTAGAGCATGATCCGGAAAAGCATGCCCTCGGACTTGATCCGAGGGTGGGTACCGGTTTTCCGAAAAGATCATGCTCAAACAAAAAGATAGAGCGGCATGACGATTCGAAGAAAAGTCATCCCGCTCTAGGCTGCGCGTTTTTGATCGCTCAGCTCAGCGATCGCAGCCGCGATCCACTTGTCCAGTTTTTGGTGGGATACGTCCTGCCTGGCCTTCGCGATCTTCAGATCGCTGAGGTCCAGTCTCAACGCCTCTGCAGGGGCCAAGGAGTTTGCAGGCAGGCGAACGTCGTTCGATCTCATTTCTGTCTCCCGAAACACTGGATACAAATTCTCGGGTACTAACAACGAAGCCAGACTTAGCCTGCGAATAGCGGCGGAAATTTGCGGGAAAAACAACGACGTCAATCTTGGCGTTCGGCAGGATGTGACGTGTCGCCGCAGCACCTGCCCGGAATACGCCAGCTAACGGCTCGGACCAGATCAGTTTAGAATCTCTCTTGATCGCGCAGGCAGTGATGTCTTCGTATCGAGAAGCCGCCCCTTTGACACGAAAAGGCTTGCATTGAGCTAGCGACAACACGGGGCGCAAGACGCAGGTATCGATCACTCCGAATCAGCCGGTCGATGAGTTGCCGTCGCGTGCTCGAACGTGTCCGTCTGTCGACGAGGCCGGTGTAGTGGGCCCATATCGTTTCACCGTCGCCTGTCATGAATGCAGATGGACATCGGGCCGCCAAAAGCCGTTCATTGCTTGCATTGCTCCAATTGCTAACCGGCGTGCTGTCTGGCTTCGCTGTCATCGGGGAGTCGAGCTCGGGTCGCAGCGCGTGGTTCGGAAACAGCAAGTTTTCGAGCGCGCGAACGACGTTCGTTTTCATTTCAGCCGCCCGAAACACCGGATACAAATTCTCAGGTATCAATGAGGATGCCATATTTGGTCCGCGGATAGCGGCAGAAACTTGCGGGAAGAAAGACGACGTCAATTCCAGCGCTTGGCGGCATGTGACTTGTGGCCGCAGCAGCCGCCCAGAATAGGTCGAGCTTCGGGCTTGTTTGCAGACTTCCTTCGCGGGACGGGAGAGGGCTTGTGCCTCACGTCTCCTCCCGCGCGAATCATCTCATGCACAAGAAGCCGTGGTGATCGCTCGTTGCGTGTGGGGTGTTTCGTCTGACAAAGGGTTGATAATGGCACGCTTCAATATGATGGATAGACTGCTGCACAGCAGCCAATTCGAGGACTTTTTCGCTGCGTGGACTGGTGGCACCTCCGATCATGATCATATGAACGGCACCTCGACTGGCAACGTCCTGTTTGCCGGGAGGGGCGCCGACTCTGTCGCCGGCATGGCTGGCAACGACATGCTCAGCGGTGGCAGCGGCGACGACAAGATCTGGGGTGGCTCGGGCAACGACCAGCTAACGGGCGGCAACGGCAAGGATCTCTTGGTTGGCGGTTTCGGCGCTGACAAGTTGGATGGCGGAGCCGGCAACGACGTCTTGCTCAGCCGGTCTGATGCCGGTGAGATGGTGGCGGCCCAGGATGGCACGACGCAGATTTTCGCAGACGAAACGGCTGCGTTTACTGCGGTAAAGGATGTCCTCACCGGTGGCAGTGGAGCCGACACGTTCCGCTTCGAAGGCCTTGTCAACGCCAAGGATGAGATCGTTGCCAAACACGTCAATGCCGACGGCACCATCGACTGGCATGGCGTGACCGGCGAGAACAACGCGGTTCACGACCATTGGGTCGACGGCTTCGGCAACGACGTGATCCGCGACTTCAACCGCAAGCAGGGCGACAAGATCGAAATTTCGGCGCACACCGCCGAGGTCAAGTCGATCGAACACCTCGACAGCAATGGCGACGGCAGGGCCGATTACAGCCTGATCACCGTCATCAGTCAGCAGGGTGCTGCCGGCGCCCATGATGAGGATCTGCTGGGCACGATCACCGTGTATGGCAACCTGGTGAAGGCAAGCGACATCAAGACGGACGCCATGTCGGTTTATGGCGCCTACGAAAAAGTCGGCGAATTGCCCGCCGGCGTGCACTTCGAGATTGAGGACGACGGCGTGCTGCCCAACGGGGCAACCGACGGCGGCCACCACGACGAAGCGGCGATGCACATGAACCTGGCCATGGCCAATCATATGTAAGCGAGAAATCATCAGACGCGTATGGCGTCTGGTGACGCGACCACTTGCGAGGGCCGAGATGTCTCGGCCCTCGCGATTGATGCGACTCGGTCTCGGCGATATCGGGCATGACGACTTGGCCAAAAGGGCTCATTCCATTGGCCGCAACAGCGAGTTCCTGTGTTACGAAGTGCACAGACGATCGGGGCAATTTTAGTTTACTCCGTACGCATTCACTCACTTAAGAAATACTCGCGATCGCCCGGCCTTCCAGCCGGGTTTTTCGTGTTTGAGCGCCCCTGCCTTGAACGTGCCAGCCGGTCACTCCTTTTCCGATGAAGCAGCTATTCGATCACCCGATCGGCTCGGGCAAGCAGCGTCGCCGGAATCTCTATTTCGAGAATCCTCGCGGTCTGGAGGTTGACGATCAGCTCAACTCCGGTCGGCTGTTCGATGGGCAGATTGGAGGGATCCGCTCCATCCAGAATCTTTCTGACGAAATAGCCCGTTCGACGAAGCGTTTTATAGACCGACGCGCCATAGCTGACGAGGCCACCGGCTTCCACGACCAACGGGCTCGTCGAAAACAGCGGAAGCCGATGCGTCCTTGCTTGCGTGGCGACGCGATCCCTCAGGTCACCAATGCCGGGATCGCCGATGATCTGAAGCGCGTCCGGGTGTTGTGCCATGAGCGCCGCAAACAGCGCATCAAGATCGTCTCGCGGTTTGAACGCGACGGGCACCGTTTTCAATCCGACGGAAGCCGCCTTGCCCCGGAGATTTTCCACAATCACCGGGTTGGTTGGATTTAGCGGATTGAACAGGACGCCGACGATGTTCGCTTTCGGAACAATCTCCCGCAGGAATTCCAGCAGCTTGGGTGTGACGTCCTCGTTCAGGCTCGCTGTTCCCGTGGTCAGGTTACCGGGATGAGCAAGGCTTGCGACCAGACCGGCTCCGACCGGGTCATTCATATTTGTCATGACGACCGGCAAGGGAGGATCGAGGCGCTGTACCGCGCGTACCCCCGCGGGAGTGTTCGTCAGAATCATGCGCGCGTTGAGCCGGGCCAGTTCACGCGCGAATTCAGGAAAGCGCTCATCGGCGCCACCCGTGAAGCGCTGTTCGAAGATGAAGTCGCGGTCCTGGATCAATCCATAATCGAGGAAGCCCTGGTGAAGGGCAATCGTCTGGGGATCCGTGCGCGGCGGTGCCGCCGCCTGGCTGCCAAGAAACCCGATGACGGGCTGCAGCTTTTGCGCCCGCGCGATACGCGGCCGCATGACCGCCGCTCCGCCCACAAGCGTGATGAAATCGCGCCGCCTCATTGCGCAGCCCCAAAAAACCGACAATGACAATAATCTAACACAACTCCAGTTTCTTGGTCCGCTTGAAATCGTCTACCGGGCTGCAGGGCGGATTAGCCAACGGGTCGCGCCTGGACTCAGGCCGCTCATACCAACAGCTCCGTTCGATACTTGGCCGACAGTGCCTTGGCTCGCTGGATGCGTTCGGCCTGCTCGGCCGCGCTGAGCTTCGGCGGCGGCGCGGTCCGGCTATCGACGGGGTCGCCGATCGCCATGAAGAACTCCTCCTGCCCCGATGGCGTGCACATGCAGAGCAGGCGCGCCGGCTTGTCCGACTTGTTCTTGAACGAGTGGGGTGCGTTGGCGGGGATGTTCACGGTCGAACCAGCGCTCGCCTGCTGCGCCTCACCCCGGAAATTCAACTCGATTTCGCCCTCCAGGATCGTGAACATCTCTTCGAAGTCGTGACGGTGCGGTGGCGGGCCGCCGCCGGGTGGCACCAGCATGTCGATCAGGCAGTAGCGGCCGCTCGTCTCCGCGCCCGTCACAAGGATCGTGTAGGTGCCGCCCGCGACCGAGACGTGGCGTATCCTGGAATCTTCGGGATTGGCCACCGTGAGTTTGTTGTTCGCGTTGTCAGGCGGGATCGCTGCTCCGGGCTGGGTGGTCGTGCCGGTGGTATCGGGCATCTGGTGTTTCCTTTCGTTGAACAGTATCGCACGCCTGCTTCAATTGAGTAGCGGGTGGGGCGGATGAACGACATCCGTGGCTATTTCTTCTGATTTTTCAAGCGTACCGCTCTCTCAATTGACCATCGCGGATATCGTGAAAACACTGTTCCGGGGTGGGGCAATACTTTTTGCTGATAAGAGCGCTCTTCAATCCCTCGGACGAAGAGGCCGCTCCGGATGTTGGGGCGGGCTGGGCCGCTTGATAATCGCCGCATGCGTGCTTGGAGGAATAGCCTTGAGCGTTTGGGGACAACGCTAGAGCAGGATGACTTCTCTTCGATTCGTCATCCCGCTCTATCTTTTTGTTTGAGCATGATCTTTTCGGAAAACCGGTACCCACTTTTCCGGATCATGCTCTAAGGCGCGGCGGCTAACTCTTGATCGGCGGATTCAGTCCGGCTCTTAAAAGAGTTCAGCGGGCAGCAAATGCATCCGAGCGAAAGGGCAGGCGCAAGCATTGGGCGCAGTGGCGCAAGGGAAGCTGCAAGCCGCGAAGAATCAACCGAGCCGGCCTTACTCGTGAAGCTCGGCTATAACGCGAAGGCTGAAAAGAGGCTTACGGGCCTCGTCTACAACTTCCATTCGCCATTCCGAACCAACTCCAATTGGATAGTCTAAATCACGCAGTATTTCGCCGGTGGATTTTATCGCCTCAAGCTGAACCGCGCTTATGTCGTGGAACTCGATTCCGTCGCTTTCGTCAGACGTCTGGTCGCCCTGACGAACCACAAAAAAGTATTTCGGCATGTTTCCCCAGCCTTTACAGTCCGTTGCCACCAAGTTCTAAGGCGGCGAATCGCGGGCTGTCTGTGCAAAATAGCTCACATCCGAAAAATGTTCTGTGGAGTTTTATCGTGCGGCGACTTTGAAACTAGGCCGCTAGAGGTCGTCGAAACACGCCAGCAAGGAGGGCCACCAACCGCGCCTCGGTCGCTTGAGCGTTATCGTCATCGATCTGATCTGCTAATGCTTCCCAATTCAGCGCCATGATTGATTGCTCAAGCGATCGTTGGGTTGAAATATCGATCGACGAGGCGAGTGCTTTGCACTCTGTCGCGTGTATTCTACATTTTTCGGCGGTAATCATGGCGAATTCCCCGGTTTGAAATGCGGGAACGCGAAACTCTTAGTCACCAACTGACGGCCACAAGCGGTAATGCAAGCGAACAGTGCATGGTTGCAGGTCGATTCGCTGATCAATAGCGCTCACTCTTCAAGATAGTCCAACATGGTGGCGCGTTGCGCTCCGATCAGCCTGTCTTGCCGACGCCATTGGGCTGTCCCGGTTCAATTTCACTTCCTTGAAAACTCGATTGACCAGGACGCGGAAGCGGCTCTGGGCAACTCCGGAAGTGGTCTGTCATGCGATCACGTTTGCGTAACGCCTCTCATGCGGGATGGCCAACCAGTTGCAACGGCTTGATCAACGCATCGAGATGTTCCTGATGGCGAAAGGGTAATCCGGACGGCGATGACGTCGCTGAGCGCAGCGCAATCTTGGGCCCGCCGGAGGCGGTTTTCGTTGCCAAGGCAGCCCAAATGGCAGAAGATTCACAGAGAACCCCGAGCATCCGCACAATACCGCTGAAGTGCAATCTTGAAGGCGCGCCGCGTCAGGGACCGGGCAATCCGGCTGCTCCGTCCTAGGCCGTTCTGCCGGATGAGGGAGCAAACAATGACAGGGATCAACAGACGTCAAGCCATCGGAACCATGGGAGCCGCGGCGGCATTCGCAACGGGTCTCGGGCGTCAGGTCTTCGCTGAGAACGCCCCGGGGGCGGCCGGCATCGATCAGGCGCTGACCGAAGCGGTCAAATCCGGGAGGGTGCCCGGGGTTGTGGCGCTGGCGGCCAACGACAAAGGCACGATCTATTCGGGCGCGTTCGGCGTGCGCAGCCTTGGTCAGCCCCAGGCCATGACCGTTGATTCGGTATTCTGGATCGCCTCCATGACCAAGGCCGTGACGACAGCCGCGGCGATGCAGATGGTGGAGCAGGGAAAGCTGAAGCTCGACCAGCCCGCCAGCGAGATCCTGCCGGATTTGGCGTCGGCGCAGGTGCTGGAGGGGTTCGACACGGCGGGTACACCAAAACTCCGCCCGGCGAAGCGGCCAATCACGCTGCGGCAACTGCTGACGCACACCGCGGGATACACCTACGACATCTGGAACGAGAATACCGGCCGCTACGAGAAACAGGCCAACCTGCCGGCACTCATCACCTGCAAGGACGACGCGCTCAAGACGCCCTTGGCTTTCGAACCCGGCGATCGCTGGGAATATGGCATCAATATCGATTTTGCGGGCAAGATGGTCGAAAAGGTGAGCGGCGAGCGGCTCGAAAGCTATTTCCATGAGCACATCTTCGGTCCTCTCGGCATGGCTGATACAAGCTTCAAGCTCAGCCCGTCGCAACGCGCGCGGCTTGTGGCGATGCACGCGCGTGGCGCCGACGGTTTGAAACCGATCGAATTTGAAATGCCGCAAGAGCCGGAATTTTTCATGGGCGGCGGCGGCCTCTACTCGACGGGGCCCGACTACCTGAAGTTCGTGCGCATGTTCCTCAACCGCGGCAGCCTCGACGGCAAGACGGTGCTGCGACCGGAGACCGTGGCCATGATGGGGAAGAACCAGATCGGCGACGTCAACGTCGTCGTGCTGAAGAGCGTCTTGCCCGAAAGTTCGCTCGACGCCGAATTCTTCCCGGGCATGGTCAAGAAATGGGGGCTCGGCTTCATGATCAACACCGAGACTGCGCCGACGGGCCGCAGCGCCGGCAGCCTCGCCTGGGCCGGCCTCGCCAACACCTATTTCTGGATCGATCCGACCAAGAACATCGCCGGCGTCATCCTGATGCAGCTCCTGCCATTTGCCGATCCTCAGGCGTTGCAGACCTTTGCCGATTTCGAAAGCCGCCTTTACAAGGTCGCCTGAAGCATGATCCGGAAAAGCACGCCCTCGGACTTGATCCGGGGGTGGGTACCGGTTTTCCCTCGGGACAAACGCGAAGCGTTTGCTCGGAGATCATGCTCAAACAAAAAGATGGAGCGGGGATGACGATTCGAAGAACAGTCATCCCGCCCTAGCTTGCGGCTGGCCAGAACAGGGAAATGCGCCGTCCAGGAAAATTTTCACCCTCGCTGCAATACCATGAATTCGTACTGTTCGGCGATCGACTGGCCGCTATCGCTAAATCGATCACGTACGGAGAAGAACGGGCTGTCCCGCGACGCGCGGGTGCTAAAGCTGATGCGGGGCTGGAGGGTCAGACTCCCAAGGCGTATTGCTGGCGGCGTTCCGCTGGCCAACGGCAGCACCGCATCGTCGGCGCCGGTGGCGTCGACGGCGCCGCCGTCGAAGTCGGTTATGACGCGGATCGACGTGCAGTGGTAACCGCGGCGCTCAAGGATCATTCGTGTCGTCGTCTGTCCCAAGCTGAAGGGTGTCGCCGCCGCATGAGCGGCGCCGAGCAGCAACACGCCCGGTGTATTGCGGGCTATGCCCCGGTCCGAGACCTCTTCGAAGAAGTGCTGCGCTATGCGGCGATCGCGGACATCTCCGTTCATGCGCGAGCCGATGGAGAGCACGTAGCGCGGCCTGGCCCGCAGATCGTCGAGCACGGGTTGGAACCGACGCGGCATTACCCGCCGGCCGACCTGCTGCGCATCCATGGCGGCGGCACCGGGAGCCGTGTTGTCGAACCCCGGCGGCAATGCGGCGTGCCCCCAGTAATCACGGACGGCATGTCTTACCGGGCCCGCATTCTGAAAAGACTCGTTGCCGAAATAACGAAAGCGCTGATCGACCAGCAGTTCGCGCACAAGTCGCATCATCGCCGTGGTCCGGACCGCGGCGTCGTTCGAGCGTAGGTGGCCGTGAAGTTCTCCGACAATGACCACGTTGGGATTTTCGAGCGCTATGGCGTCCCGTCCATTTCGCGCCATGTAATTCAAGAGATCGTCGCGCAGCGTCACGTTGCCTCCTTCCGCGCCTTGGGCGGTAGCACTGAACGCGCTTCCCTTATCAGTCTTATCAAGACATCACGGTTCGGCTGACCGGCTATTCCGCGATTGCCTCCCGAACCCGTGGAATTTGCCTGTCCATGCGATCAACCTGGGCTATGGAAAATGACGGCTGACGGCCAAACCGAAATCACCCGGGCGCAAAACGCCGAAGGTTCTGCTCGTCGCGCTCTGCGATGCTAGGACGGCCGTATCCTGAATGAAGTGAGAGCATCAAATATTTCATCGTCGTTACAGATATTGGTGCGGCCGTAGGCGTTTTCCTCGAAGACGTGGCCAGCTTCCTTGTATTCTCCTTTGTACCCTCCTCCGACCAATATCAGGTTGGAAGCCTTTGTCGCGTCTCGGACCCAATGGACAAGCTCGTGGAGCAGGGTTCTCGTGAGCCGATTGCCGGCGCGAGCTGGATCGTAGCCAAACTCAAACGCATCGAACCAGAAGGAAGTAATCTGAATGAACAGCGGGTTTTTCTTATTCAAGGCGTTGCCGATGCCATTCATAAATCCGCATGCTTTAACGACCTCTCCTCCCGAAGGCGCGTCGAATATTCCCTCAGTCACTGTCACCCGGGGGCCGGCGCCCCATCTCAATGCTCTTTCTCTGGCAATCTTTTCTACATCTCTGGCAGGTAGAGTTTGATCGTCGGCTTTGCAGGCGTCGAGAAATGCCTTCAACACCGTGGGCTGCTTCTTTAAAGTGCTTTCGATGGTCGACATGAATTTTGTGCATTTCGGGTACTTTTTCGCATCGGTTGGGTCCATAAACATTCTGGTCTTCCTTCCGCTGCTGGCGATCGATGACCCTTGCTTCTCTCTATTTTTCGGAAACAGTGCGGCATGACCACGCCGATTTCAATCGCTCGGTCTTGGCTTATCACGACAATCACTGGTACAATTACGAACCCGGCTTGCGCGCTTCCGGAACCACGCATGGACGAAGAAAAGCTTTCGCCCAGCGTCAGACGCGATCAACTTGATGTCTCAGTTGGGTCAACTGAGAAGAACGCAGTACGAGCACATGTTTTCCGCTTTGCCCTCCAACTCGGACATTGCTCGACGCAGTCGGCATGTCTCATTTGTGCCAGATCCAGACTTTGGAAGATTGCTTTCTCTCTGCAATTTCTAGTAGTTTGTATTCCGTTCACCGTCTATGCGGGTGGCGACATCGAGGCGCGCCGAGATGCCGAGCATCAAGGTCACGCCATCGCAGAGGACACCAGGCGCGCCGATGCCGCGAAGAATTGTAAAACTAATTAGCGCTTCTCTCTTGTGTACCGCCGGTCTCTTCATTGTGGTGGTGGCTGCCGGGCTAAGTTTTCGTGCCTACCGCCAGCATCTCGCTGCGGAAGCCCTTGCGATCCGTTCACCCAACGGGGTGCAGGAGGGAGGGTTTGTCGTCATCGGCAGCATTAAACAATGGGTTCAAATCCGAGGCGAGGATCGAAATAACCCGGTTCTTCTGTTCGTCCACGGTGGCCCCGGCGGCTCCACCTTACCGATGTCGTCGGGCTGGCAACCCTGGGAGAAATACTTCACCGTCGTGCAGTGGGACCAGCGCGGCGCCGGCCGGACCTATGGTGCGACTGGAGACACGACCGCACCAACCATGACATTGGAACGGATGACACAAGATGGTATCGAGCTAGCGGAGTATCTGCGAACCCATTTGCACAAGGACAAGATTGTCCTGGTTGGGCATTCGTGGGGCTCATTCCTGGGAATTCACATCGTCAAGCAACGTCCGGATCTGTTCCATGCCTATGTTGGCACAGGGCAGGTCATTGGCAGGGCGACCTTCGAGAAAGCATTCGAGATCACAATCGCTCACCTGCAAACGCTGGCACAGTTCGTCAACAATGCGGAGGCTCTGGCGGAGCTGGCGCCAATCGCTTCGCGACCCGCCATGAACGAGAGCAATCGTCTCGTTACAGAAAAATGGAGCAAGGCACTGGCGCTCCCGCCCGTCGGTGATTTCAATCTGGCCGGCCCTGTCTGGCCGCCCTTCATGCCGGATTTCTCCTTGCTTGATTGGTATAACCGGAACAAGGGGATCGCGTTCTCGGCAAAGTATCTGCGCGGAATCGACGGTCCCATGTTTCAGCGGAACGTGGCTTCGTTAGGGTTCGAATTTTCGATACCCGTGTTCTTCATTGAGGGCGATGAGGATTACATAACGCCAAGCGGGCCTGCTGAACAATATTTCAAGCAAATAATTGCGCCGCATAAGGATTTTGTGCAGTTTCACGGTGGAGATCATTTCATTCCCTTTGATCATCCCGATCAGTTTCTGGCGGACTTGGTGGCGCGAGTGAGACCGTTCGCCAATCCCCCAAGTCCTGGATCGAGATGATCGCTTGAAATAACAAACGTTATTCAAATTCCGGTCGCTTGGATGGCCATCCGACTAAATATCTTTGGAGCTGGCAGATTTCCGAGATGGGTCATTTTTTCGGACTTTGGCGGACGCAGTTGCGAGGTCTGCTTTACCTCGATGAGCCGACATCGCGAGTTTGACCGCTTGCGTCCGAAAACTGCCAATAAGCGACATCGCGCCGGGCCACCAACTACCCGGGCCTCACGTCCGTAACGGCCTCAGTTCTTCGGCAGAACGTGCGGTGAAGAATGATGATGCGCTATGCACCATTCGCCACCGCGCTTCGTCGCCAGCATGGTGAAGCGCGATGGAGCCGGTACCGCTTTGCCGTCCACCATCCGGGTAAACGTGTAAAAGCCGGCGACTTGAACAGCGTTATCGTTGATTGTGATTGTGCGCCGTTCGTCAATCGCGTTTTTGTTGCCGGTTCCTTTTGTCGGCGTAAAATAGGTTATGATCGCTTGAGTTCCCTCGGACATAACAGGACTGACAGTTCCGAGAAGGATCGCGTCCGGACAATAGTTCTTGGCGATAGCCTCCGGATCATTGCTGTTATATGCGGCTGACCAACGGTCAACCGCCGCATTCGCGTCTTCTGCTGGGCCAGCTATGGCTACAGCGGGTGACGTCAACATCAGAGCTATGAAAACGACCCGTGCCGTTCTTGCCATTTCTGCCTCTCCTTAATAATCGTCTCCGAATGAATAGATCGGCTTGGTCGCGCTCACCACCAACGCCACGCCAGGGCATTGCCGAGAAGTGTGAGGTGGTTATGAACTCGGGCCTTCGCATTTGATCCCACCGAAAACTTGTCTTGCGCAATCCCCAAACTATAACAGCCTCGAACCATGCAACGAGTGACAAATAGCCGCTGAAAAATATCAGGCAAAGATTTGCTCCAATGTCCGAGATGGGTCAAAGCGTCGATTTTGACATATCAGCCGCATGTCCGGTTAGATCATGATCTCGGACATGGTTTGCGTCGCGCACCTGTTGGCGCAGCGGCGTGACTTTGGTGTCATGGGATCAGGAGTTTTCGACCGATCTTGGTGCCGGGCCGCAAGCCACGCGGAAGGCTGAGCAGAAGCGCCGCGGACATCGCATTGGACGGCAGAGGGCGACGCCGCATGGCCCGCGTTGGACTGATATGTGCTAAGCTTCTTTCAACACATGATTGGTCAGGCTTCGGGGAGAGGATTGTGAGGCGACGCGAGTTCATCGCGCTCCTCGGCAGCGCGACGGTAATCCGACCGCTCGGCGCGCGTGCAGAGCGCCCGCTGGAGCGCATCCTCTATTTCACACACTCGGCCGGCTACCGGCATGACGTCATACCGCTTTCCAAGGCAGTCCTGACACAGCTTGGAAGCGATTCCGGTGTCTTTGAAGTCACTGCAACGGAGGACACGTCTGAATTTTCAACCGAAAACCTCAAGCGCTACGCCGCGGTGATGTTCTACACAACCGGAGAACTTCCGATGAGCGGCGCCCAAAAGACAGCTCTTTTCAACTTTGTGCGCTCGGGCCGTGGGTTCCTCGGTGTTCATTCGGCCACCGACACATTCTACACTTGGCCGGACTATCTTGATCTGATCGGCGGCTACTTTAACGGTCATCCTTGGCATCAGGCCGTAACGATCGAGGTGGTTGATCCCACCGATCCAGTGGTGGCATTTCTGGGGAATCTTTTGCAATTCGAGGACGAAATCTACCAAATCAGCGACTTCGACTACCGTAGATCACACGTGCTCCTGCGACTCGACCCAAGCTCGGTGGACCTTGGCAAGACCGGTGTGCATCAACGGTTCTATGGTTGGCCTCTCGCCTGGAAACGATTTTACGGCCAGGGACGAGTATTCTATACGGCGCTCGGCCATGAGGCGTCAGTCTGGCAGGACCGCCGCTACCAGCGAATGCTCACGAACGCTATCCTCTGGTCTATGCGAAGGTCGCCCTAGCGGACGCCGTGACACTTCAAGTTTGTGCCAATATCAGAAATCGAACGGGCACCCGCTGATTGGACATGCCTGCGTCAAGTCATGGTCGAAGCATTTGGCGTCTTGGTCCTGTCTTTCGCAGGCCACTGTTCGGAAAGCGGCGGCAGTGCCTGTTGCTTGCCGGTCATGCGCTCAACCGCGATGGCATACACGGTGATGACATCGATCCGCGGGAAGAAGCCCTTGGGCCGCTCGCTCTCGGGCTTGCCGTATTTTTCCATCAACGCTTCGCAGAACCGCTGCTTGATGGCCCTGTCTTCGACGATCCGTATCCGGCCGAACAGGCACACGCTTCGATAGGCCAGGCCTGAATCGCATTCAAACCGGCCATAATCAAAGACGCCTTCGTGCTCATCGAGCTCAAAGCAAACGCGCCGCTCGTTCTCGATGTTGGCCCGCAAATGTCCGCGTGCACTCGTGGTGTGCAGGTACAATTCGCCGCTCATCCAGAGATACAGCAGCGGGATGCAATAGGGGAAACCGTCCTCGCTCACGGTCGCGAGACGGCCGCTATATCCCTGTGCCAGCGTCTCCAGCGTACGTTCATCTGACATCATTCTGTCGGCGCGACGCATTTGCGGTGAGCTCATGACTCGGTGCACTCCGCGTCGCTGTTCGAACGAACAAACATTTCGAATTCCTTTGTTGTCCGAAACAGGATAGGAAAAAGGTGGTCTTGCGCAAAGGGCCACTTGATGTCGATGAGGCATACCACTTTGGGCGCCGGCAACTGATCGTGTTCGAGAGGATGTTGTGAAGAGCAGACAGAGCTGGGCAGAGCTTTATGCATTTGAGGTGGACCGCGCCAAGGATGCGGCGGTGTTCCGCCAGATCTATCTGCAGCTGCGATCGGCAATCCTTTCAGGAACACTTGGTCCCGGGACGAAGCTGCCATCGACGCGCGAGCTCGCTGCTCAACTCGGTGTGTCGCGGTCTGCGGTGGTCTCGGCTTTCGACCAGCTTCTCGCCGAAGGATACGCATCCGGCAAAAAGGGGGCAGGGACCTACATCGCGTCCGATCTTCCTGAACCCTTCGCGGCAATTCATGGCCGCAGGAAGCGGCCGGTATCAGCCGCCAAAGCGGCAGCCTCCTCGCGGGAGCTTGGCGGCTTCGTCGATGTGACGACGCAGAGCGACGAGCGCCCGTTCAATCTGGGGCGCACGCTGGTGGATGCACGCACCGCGGAGCTGTGGCGAAAACTCAGCGCGCGCAGCCTGCGTTCGTTCGGCCGGCATCACCTCGGCTATGCCGATCCGCACGGCATGCTCGAACTGCGCAAATCCGTTTGCGATTATCTCCAGGCCGCGCGCGCGGTGCGGTGCGGGCCCGAACAGGTCGTGATCACCGCGGGCACGCAGCAGGCCCTCGATATCGTTATCCGTGTCATGCAGGGGCCAGACAAGGAAGTCTGGATCGAGGATCCGGGATACTCTTTGACCCGCCTTGCGCTTGTCGCGGCGGGCGCGAAGGTTTGCCCGATCCCGGTCGACCAGCATGGCGTCAATGTCACCGAAGGCGTCCGTCGCGCGCCAAAAGCGCGTGCCGTTTTCATAACGCCCTCGCACCAGTTTCCGAAAGGCGTTGCCCTGTCGATGGCGCGCCGTCTCGAGCTTCTTGCATGGGCGCGCGAGTCGGGCGCCTGGATCGTCGAAGACGACTACGCCAGTGAATTCCGATATGGCGGCCGGCCACTCGCTTCGCTCCAGGGCCTCGATGAAGCCGAGCGTGTCATCTACATCGGAACCCTCAACAAGGCGCTTTTTCCAGGACTTCGGATGGGCTACGCCGTGGTGCCTGCTTCACTGGTGCGGGCCTTCGTTACCGCGCGCTATCTCATGGACCGCCAGCCGTCGAGCCTTTGCCAGGCGGTCGTCGCCGCTTTCATGGAAGAGGGACACTTCGCAGCTCACATCCGCAGAATGCGGGAGATGTACCATAGCCAGCGCGACGCGCTGGTCGCGGCCCTCAGGCGCCGCCTCGGCGACCACTTGACTGTCGATCCGCCGGACCAGGGCATGCATCTGGTTGCCTACATGCGACGCGGGCTATCGGACGTCACGGTCGAACGGAGAGCGCGAGAACACGGTGTCATCGTTGGTGCAATGAGCCGCCTGTATGTTGAGGCACCGGCGCAATCGGCGCTGATGCTGGGCTTCAGCGGCTATCCTCGTCAGATCATTGCGCCGGCGATTGCCCGGCTGGCTCGGGTCTTTGAACGATAGGCAGTCATCGCGCTCTAAATGATGTCCGCTTCCACCTCAAATTAAGTCAGTGAGGTCGGAAACAGGCCAGCGCCAACGGCCATAGCAACAGACCATGCATATACATGGATTGCGCTACGGGCGTTGAGGTCCGATGTCCGCATCGAGTCAATTTCGGACTTGGGCGCACACGGGGTCTGCTTGCCTCGATGGGCCGACGCCGCGAGCTTGATCGCTTGCGCTCGAAATGTGCCAACAGCGGACCAAGAATGCCGCCACGTTTGACGCCGTTTGGCGATGTGGACACTATACACATCCATACGTCAGCGGTTCTGACGTGACGAACGTCCTCTGAGATCGCCGACGTTGGCCTAAATGATGGAAAGCTCCAAAGAGAGGGCGTATTGTGGCGTGGCGCTTCAAAATATTGAACTGACTGCTCTATGATTGTATGTTCGTAAGGAGGAACTCTCATGAAGCACCGCGCGACGTTCCTTATCGCAGCAGGAATTTCAATTGTCATTTCGATAGCCGCCCCAGCCAGAGCCGCTGAGCCCGAATCCAAAAGTCAGATCACTATCCTCTACGATGCATTCGGAACCGATTCTTCGATGACTAAGGACTGGGGCTTCTCCGCCCTCGTGCAGATCGCCGGAAAGCGGATCTTGTTTGACACCGGGAATGACGCCGACATATTCGCAGCCAATGTGAAGGCGAAGGGAGTTGACCTCAAGACGCTGGATTTCGTTGTTCTGTCACACCGGCATTCGGACCATATGGCAGGCTTGAATTATGTTTTGAGTGTCAATCCGACTGTGAAGATTTACGCGCCAAAGGAAGGATTCGGCATCTACGGTTCGTCGCTGCCGTCAAGCTTCTACCGAAAGGATGAGACGTTGCCGCCGGAGATGCGCTACTACGGCGGCGCTCCACCTCAAGTCATGAAGTTCGGCGCCGCATGGCAAGGGGCCAATTTCGAATTGATCGACAAGACCACCGAAATCGCGCCTGGGATAACCCTGATAGCGTTGGTGTCCGATACTCCCGGTACGAAGGAGCTCAAGGAGCTATCTCTTGCTGTCAACACCGCTGAGGGTGTGGTGCTCGTCGTTGGCTGCTCACATCCAGGGATTGAAAGGATTGTCGAGGCAGCGGCAGCTATCAATCCCAAAATTCATCTGATCTCCGGCGGCTTCCACCTTGTTGCCGCATCTGATGATGTTATCGCAAAGGCGGTGGCGGCTCTGAAAGATACCTTCAAGGTCGAAAGCGTTGCGCCGGGCCACTGCACGGGCGAGCCAACGTTCGCAGCGTTGAAGAAAAGTTTCGGTGACCGATATCTTTATGCAGGTCTCGGCACTAGTCTACCGCTTGAAGCGAACACGGGCTCCGACTTGCGGCGTGGCGAGGGACCGGCGCTGCAGCAAGATGACCTGACTACCTATCGTAGGCTCGCGCGTCGCGAAGATCCATTCGGTATCCTACATGCGCGCAGCTTACGAACGAAAGCTTCGCAGTTGTGAAGATGCAGTTTCTTGCAGACGCCAGGCGAACCTGCGGCCTTTTCCCCAGTCAGCAACGCGCATCGACCGCCCTCCGCGCCGTGGTTGATCAAATGCGCCAAAGCGCGCCATGTCAGCAGATTACATGTGTGACCCTGCCTCAGGATGGGGGCGCGGGGATCAGCCCGTAGCGCAGCATCGTTTCTTTCATCTTGGCCGGATCGGGTGTGCCGGCCGACAGCAGCTCGGCCATGTCCCTGAAATATTGAGGGCCAAGCACACCCGGGCTGAGGGTGCAGAGGCAAGTTGCCGGTTCGGTCGAGCGGTTTGTGAAACCGTGCACAACGCCGCGTTTGATGAACACGGTCTCGCCGGGGGCAACATCGATAACCTTTCCGTCGATCCGCCAGGACGTGGTGCCGCTCAACCCGTAGATCGTTTCATCCCAACGATCGTGGTAATGGGGAATAGGCATGCGTGCATTCGGCTGCAGCGTCATCTCAAACATATCGAGGCTGCCGGCGGTGTCCTCCTTGCTCTGCAGAAATTTTAGCTGCAGTGAGCCAAGATTGATGGTCTGGGGCATGTCGATTTCGTCCAACGGGGTGCGGCCACAACACAATAGCGCGTTGGGCGGCGAAGCGTAATCCGCCGCTCACCGACGATAAAGCGGCGGGTTACGCCGGAGCCTGTCATCGGGCCGCGCCTTGCGCGGACCCGGTGACGCGCCCTGGAATGACGGATTGGATTTCCATTAGTAGTCGTAGCCCGGATGGAGCCAACGGGTCGCGCGAATGCGCGCCCGATGATAAACTCCGCGAAATCCGGGGCCGTCTCGCGGACATCGCGACCCCGGATTGCGCGGAGCCTGTCATCGCGCGGCGCTTCACGCCGACCCGTTCGCTTCATCCGGGCTTATCTACGCGCACAAGAAGCGGCTTCAGTGATTTGCCCGTCGGGCCGTTTGGTGTCGAGTCTTTTCTTTCGGATTTTCCGAAAAATATGTGTTGCCACCTGACCCAAATCAAATCTAGAACTGTCGCCGTCTCGTCCCACACAAGGGGCGTATCATGATCGTCACGGACGCGGGGAGGGGTGCGGTGGACGCAGCAGTGTTGGGCGTGCGATGCGAGCGCAGGGCGGATTGCTC